>Ga0209348_1000571_pt1 | contig 18924 bp, 36 predicted proteins | sample ETNvirenome_2_30_FD_184065 | JGI IMG/M metagenome (GOLD analysis project Ga0209348, IMG submission 184065) | Marine viral communities from the Pacific Ocean - ETNP_2_30 (SPAdes) (version 2) | ecosystem: Environmental > Aquatic > Marine > Oceanic | place: Pacific Ocean | collected 2013-06-22
AGCCTAAAAAATACAAAGGCCCTCTTCCAAAACCAAAGCCAACTAAAGTTGAAAGGCTTCTTAACAAACGTATTAAAGGCGAAAAAGGTCCATATATACCAAAGATTGGTGATCTCAATGAAATGGGGCCTATGATCATAGATACCAAGACTGGTAAGAAAGTTAAGCGCCTCAACAAAGGCGGTGGTCTTAATGCTGCGATTAATAGAGTTAAAAAGGCACAAGGCATGGAAGACGGTGGCGGAGTGCCTAAGAAGTTCAAGGGTTTTTCCAAGCTTCCTGAAGACGTGCAACAGCAGATGAATCCTACTCTTGCTGCTAAGTACGAAGATGGTGGCGCAGTTCGTGGTATGGGCAGGGCTTATATGGGTGCGCCTAGAAAGGTTAAGATACGCTAATGGGAAAACTTAAAAGTGAATCTCAAGGCGAGATTGATGATTTCTTATCAGATTTAAGTGATGATGAAATAAAGATTTTTGAGTCTTTACTTGGCTCTCAAGATGATCTTCAGTCTATGTTTAACGCCATGAGAAAAATGCAATCTAAAAAATATAACACTGGTGGCCTTGTTGAGCCTGATGGAAATTCAAAAATTAACATTTCAATCACCCTTAACATGGGTAAGGGTTCAGAGATGAATTCTTTGGATGATGGGAACCAGCGAGATATTATGTGATGTCATTTGACTTTAATGTTATAGTGCGAGAGAGGCTGGCTTGTGGCTTTGCGGTCATGCCTGATGCCCTTCTCGTGACTGCGCCGAAGTCAGCCTCACCTAAAGAGAGATTAGATGGCAGATGATCAGGGAATTATGGGTGCTTTTGCAGCCCCTCCAGCGAGCACTGAAATGTTTAAGCGACTTGCTGACAAGACTGATATGTTTGGCCCTACTCCTCTTGGTGCCGTTAATCGCGCTATTGTTGGTACTCCGATTGATGTTTTAGATTATGCTGGTCGTGTAGGCGAAACCGCTTTGCGTGGTGCTGCCACTGGTGCTGGCAAGTTAGCAGAAACCCTTGGCATGGGTGAGAGCATGGCTAATAGGTTAAAAAGAGATATTTATGGTCTTGGTATTGCTGCATCTACTCTTGCTCCGATGGCTGGGCCTCGTCCACGAGGCAAGTCAAATAAGACGCTTGTGCTTGAGGCGCAGAAAGACAAGGTAAAATCGCCTGTTGCTAAACAGAAATTGGATGAAGATATGGAATTTGAAGCTATTGAGGATGCTTTGAAAGATGCTAATCTAGATCTTGATGAGACTTTAAATATTCAATCTAATTTTAGAGTAACAGAGCGAACATTAGACACCAGTGATTTTAGCGATATTTTACAGAACGAATTTGCCATATCTAGAGACTCTGGAAGATCTCGTGGCGAAGCTATGGTTGATGCCATGCAGAATACAGAAAAAGCTATGTCTGATATGAATATGATGGATGTTTTTATTGACCGTTCCATTAAAGATAAGATTTTTAAACGTCTTGATGAAGACTACGAGTTTGGTGTGAGTAAGGCTGTTAAACGCCGTGAAGAGGCGGCTGCTAATCAGGCAGCTTTGCGTTCTCAGGCAAATCAAGCTAGAATGGCAAATCAACCGCGTGTTAGCGTTGAAGATGCTGTTAGACAGCAACAGGAGTTAATTAATTTTGGTATACCAGAGCCTATGCCAGAAAAACCAACGCTTGTGGTTATTGAAGGTGGAAAGGACTAGATATGGCTGTTGAAAAGGGAATAGGGGCTGGCGATCCAGAAATGACCGCTCAAGAGCAAGCCGAAATTGATATTATAGAATTTCCTGCCCAGCCCGGTGTTATGGAAATGGGTGATGGCTCTGCTATTGTTGGTGAAATCATTGAAGAACAAATTGTTCAAGATATTCCTTTTGATGCAAACTTAGCTGAATTTGTAGATGATAATGATTTGAGTGTTATTGCATCTAACCTATCTGGAGACATTGAAGATGATTTATCCTCTCGTCAGGATTGGGAGGACACATACAAGCGTGGCGTTGAGCTTTTGGGGATGACCTATGAAGATCGTAGTCAGCCGTTTGAAGGTGCTACTGGTGTTGTTCATCCGCTCCTTGCCGAGTCAGTGACGCAGTTTCAGGCACAAGCTTATCGTGAGATGTTGCCATCTGGTGGCCCTGTTCGTACACAGACTATGGGCGCAGAGACACCGCAACTTGTTGCTCAAGCTCAACGTGTTAAAGATTACATGAACTATATGATTACCTACGAGATGGAAGAGTATGATCCTGAAACAGATCAGATGCTATTCTATCTACCGATTGTAGGTTCAACATTTAAGAAGGTTTATTTTGACCCACTGTTACAGAGAGCGGTTAGCAAATTTGTACATGCTGAAGATGTTGTTGTTCCTTATGGCGCAACTGATTTGCTTACTACGCCGCGTATTACGCATATTATTCGCATGGATAAGAACGAAATCCTGAAGTTACAACTTGCAGGATTTTACAAAGCCATTGATCTGCCAGGTGGATCTCCCAATACAGAGGATTACAGTGGTGTAAAAGAAGCCTTGAATGAAGCTCAAGGCGTACAATTGTCCGGCTCTGGATCTGAAGAGCTTGTTCTTCATGAAGTTCATACGTCTTTGGATCTAATTGGATTTGAAGATATGGATATGGAGGGTGAGCCTACTGGTTTGAAAATGCCATATGTAGTTACCATCCTAGAGGCCACCAACGAGATACTGTCCATTCGCAGGAATTACAGCGAAATGGATCCTTTGATGCGTAGGCAGCAGTATTTTGTGCATTATAAGTTTTTGCCCGGTCTAGGCTTTTATGGATTTGGCCTTACACACATGATTGGCGGTCTATCTCAGGCATCCACAAGTATTTTACGTCAATTGATTGATGCTGGCACATTATCTAACTTACCTGCTGGCTTTAAAGCCCGTGGCGCTCGTATTCGTGACGAAGATGAGCCATTACGCCCCGGTGAGTTCCGCGATATAGACTCCGCTGGCATGGATATACGTCAATCTATCATGACATTGCCGTTTAAAGAGCCTTCACAGACGCTATACAGCCTCTTAGGAGGGCTTGTAGAGGCTGGTAGGCGGTTTGCGTCTATGGCAGACATGAAAATAGGCGAAATGGGCGGAGAAACGCCTGTAGGGACTACAATGGCGATTATGGAGCGTGGCACAAAGGTCATGTCAGCCATTCATAAGCGTCTTCATTACTCTCAAAAGCAAGAATTTAAGATTTTAGCTAATATTTTTGCCAGAAACATGGCTCCTGTGTACCCATATTCTGTTCCAGGTGCGCCTCCAGAGATAAAACAGGCTGATTTTGATGACAGAATTGATGTTTTGCCTGTTTCTGACCCAAATATCTTCTCTATGTCGCAGCGTATCGCCTTGGCACAGACAGAATTGCAGTTAGTCCAGTCTAATCCAGAAATACATGGTGCAGAGCAGGGGTTGTATCAGGCATATAGGAAGATGTACGAAGCTCTTGGCGTTACCAATATTGACGCTATTTTGCCCATTCCTCAACAACCACAGCCAGCTAATCCAGCCAAGGAAAATCAAGAAGCTATGCGTGGTCAGCGTTTACAAGCATTTCCTGATCAGAACCACGAGGCTCATATTGAGGCTCACCTTGCCATTTTATCAACACCAGTGGCACAAGCAAATGCAACGATTGTTATGACCTTGCAGGGTCATATTCAGGAACACATTGGCATGATGGCAGAAATCCAAGCACAGCAAGAAATTATGTCTCAGCTTGATCCAGAGGCTGGAATGGTATTGCAGGAAAATCCACAAATGGCTCAACAGCTACAAGGGCAAATTGCTAGTAAAGCTGCGGAGTTAATTGGTGAACTGACTGAGCAATATGCACAAGCTGTTGCACCTGCTGACTCAGCCCAGACAGATCCACTTGTTCAAATTAGACAACAAGAACTGTCCTTGAGAGGCGCAGAGATTCAAGAAAAAGCCCGACAATTTGAAGAAAGACAAGAGCTTGAAAAACAAAAAGAGCGCAATGATGTTTTATTAGCTCAACAGAGACTTGACTTAACCGAGGAGGCCACTGCGGAGAAAACTCGTGTGGCTGAAGAGAGGATCCAGACCCAGCGAGATATTGCTGCGGCAAACTTACAAAGGAAAATGTGATGTCTGCAAGTTCTGTATATGCAAAAATTAATGAAGTTGAGAAAGAAAAAAAACGTCAAAGGCGTTTAAAAGAGAGTGGTGTTGTTGTTGCTCCTGTTAAAGAAGAAGCTCCAAAGCCTGTTGAGCCTGTCCGTGCTAGAAACGAAGATGGCACTTTGAAGGCTGATGATGTGTCAACTCCTGATGTTAATGAAGCTTGGGTAGGCGGAAAAGCACCTAAGAAAAAAGCTTCGTCTAAAAAGAAGAAGTCATGACTGACAAAAAAGATACGCCTCCATTAAAAGATCTAATGCTAGGTCTTAGCGATGAGCAGATAAAGATAATTAAGCAGGCTATAGAAGCAGGTAAGAAAGGCTTTAAGTATGATACGAAGACTGGTCAACGCGATTTTGGATTTAGTAAAGGCGGTGGTGTCTGCCGTGGGCAAGGTCGTGTCTCGCGTAAAAGAGAGTTTAAAATCTATTAATGGTTAAAAAACTTTCAGAAAACTCTAGGTTTGCACAGTTTGACCTAGATGATGATGGAACCGTGACGGATGAAGAAATTGCTCACGCAAAGGATATGCTTGAGTTAGAGCTTCGTGAGGAAAAAGCGGACGCACAAAAGCGCATGGCTTGGGTGGCTGTGGCTAGTATGGTTGGCTTTGCCTTATTACCGTTGGTTCCAATGATACCAGAAAGCAGATTGCAGTTTTTAGCAAGTTTAAGTGATATGTTATTTTTAAGTCAGGCATCTATTGTGGGATTTTATTTTGGCGCACAGGCTTATATGGCTAAAAAATGATACATGCATTTCTATTGGTTGTGGTGTTAGGAGGGAAAGTCCAGAGCCAAGATATGTACTTTAGGTCCGTTGTCGATTGTAACTTTTTTGCATCACAAGTGACTAAAAGGTATGGAAATTACCAACATTATAATAGCGTCCCATCAGAGCATAAGGTTACGGCCTATTGTAAGCCTGTCAAAGTGAATGCAAATAAGGAGTTATATTAATGTATGAGTATAAAATCAAAGAGGTGGTCAAGGTCGTTGATGGTGATACTGTTGATATTATAATTGATCTTGGCTTTGACCTCACCAAAAAAGAACGTGTGCGTTTAGCTGGCATTGATGCTCCAGAATCAAGGACTAAAGATTTAGAAGAAAAAGAGCTTGGATTAGACGCTAAAGAATTTTTAATTAGACGGTTAGATGATTGTGATGGCTTAATCATAAAAACAGAAAAAGAGGGTAAATACGGACGTATTTTGGGTTGGTTGTTTTGTAAAGAACAAAACATAAATAAAGAGATGGTTAGTCGTGGATACGCTTGGGAATATGATGGTGGTAAGAAAGAAAAGAATTTAGATGACCTTAGAACAATTAGGAGCATTATTTAAATGGCTCTAAGGGAATATATTTTAGTAATTTCAATGTGGGGAAATGATGGAATAATGGATCATTATATTGGGCAGATGAGTTTACAGCAGCCCATGAGTCGAAAACAATGTCACTGGATGTTGGAAGATGAGCGATGGTCAGCAGCTTACGATAATAAGCATTATAAAATGGCTATGCACTGTTTTCCGAAAGATTGTGCGGGGAAATCAACTTGTGAGTGAAGAAAAGAAAAAACCAATTTCTGTATCCGTAGGCGAAAATAGCTTTGAGCTTGTATTACGAATACTAGGCAATGAATTTGTAGCAATTAAAATTGGATCTACCAACTTTAGCGGTAAGTTAATAGCTGGTGGCGTGTTGCTTTTATTTTTTACTTTTATGTTAATGGAAGTTTTTGGGTTAAGTAAAATTATGGGCGTAGAATGATGTTTTATTTTTTACCAATTTTGTGGTTATTTGGATTTATTGGTGGATATTATTTAGGATAAGTAATGGCTACCAAGATAAGTGAAAATACAGAACTGGCGATGCCTATTCGCAATTTGATTGCTATGGTTGTTGGTGCTGCCGTTGGGACTTGGGCATATTTTGGGGTGATTGAACGACTAAACACTATTGAAAACAAGATTATTCTAATGGAAGCTGACTTGGGCATGAATACAGAGTTTAGAATAAAATGGCCCCGAGGTGAGATGGGAAGTTTACCCGCTGATTCTGAACAGTTTATGCTAATAGAGCATTTGTCAGAGCAACTCGTTAAACTCCAAGATCAGGCAGACAGTGGGAAACTGCCACATGACCAGCAGCAAAAGCTGACTTTAGATTTTTATGAAAAGCGTCTTACCAATATTGAGACACAGATTGAGAAGATAAGGAACGCACAACGTGGTAACTGAGACAATTACACTGATACTCTACATGGGCGGTGATATTGCAGAGCATACAGCGTTTGAACAAATTGCCAAATGTTTGAAAGCAAAGCGCACCATTGAGCGTAATTTATACAAAAAATCAACGGCGGTCAGGTACGCCTGTGAGAATAAAACCGTTGTCATTGAGAAAAATTCTGATGGTTCAAATTACATCGTAAGGATAGTAGAATGATACAGGCATTGATTGGTCCGATATCCTCTCTGGCTGGTACCTGGCTAGAGGGTAAAGTTGAAAAGACAAAGGCTGAAGCTGGCGCAAAAGTAGCAAAAGCCAAAGCTGAAGCAGTGATAATGGAGAAGAAGGCTACAGGTGAGATCGATTGGGATCTCAAGATGGCTGATGCTTCTGCACATAGCTGGAAAGACGAATGGCTTACCATTTTGTTTTCGATCCCGCTTATACTTAGCTTCTGTGGAGATTGGGGTAGAGAGATTGTTCAGAATGGTTTCGCGGCTCTTGAGGCCATGCCGCAATATTATCAATACACGCTTGGAGTTATAGTAAGCGCAAGCTTTGGAACACGAGCAGCAACAAAGTTTTTTGGTAAGAAATAATGGACGCAATTACACTTGCGGAATATTTGTTAAAGAACATACGTCAAGACAAGGCTGATTATACACAGCGTCTTGCGGATGGTGCGATAGAGGATCACTCCGACTATCGGTTCATGGTGGGTCAAATACGCGGCTTGACTCAATGTGAGGAACATATAAAGACCGCGATGAAAGGCATAGAGCTAGAAGATGGCTAAAAAACTATTCGTACCAGACAGGTACGCGAATAAACAAAAATCAAAACCCCCAGTTTCAGAAGTGCCAAAAGCAATATCAAAGGGTTTTGAGTCTCCAGAAGAAAACAAAAAAAATACAGAGGATCCATCTAAGATGGAGGCTTCTGCTATTGATAGGTTGCCTAATCCTGTAGGTTATAGGCTGCTTGTTATTCCCTATTACATGAAACAGAAGACTGCTGGGGGTATTATCATTCCTGAAACTGTTCGTGAGCGTGAAAATCATGCAACTGTTGCAGCTTATGTTGTGAAGATGGGGCCAGATGCTTACTGTGATGCCAATAAATTCCCAACAGGGGCTTGGTGTGAAGATAAATCATGGGTATTAATGGGCAGATATGCTGGAAATAGGTTTAAAGTGGACGGTTTAGAAGTTAGGCTTATAAATGACGATAATGTCATAGCCACGATACTTGACCCCGCTGATATTTCTTATGTATAGTCCAGAACAGGAGCATATGATGCAACAGGAAGAATTAGTGAAAAACGAAGTTGAACAAGAAACTGTTTCCTTTGAAATAGAGGATGATCAGCCTCAACAAGTTGAAGTGTCTGAAAAAGTTGAAGCTGCTCAAGAAGAGCCTGAAGAGAAAACCAGTGCAGTTGTACAAAATGACGATGATTCAGAGTTAGAGAACTATAGCGAAAAAGTTCAAAAACGAATTAATCAATTAACTGCAAAGCGTAAAGAGGCTATTGAAGAAGCAGAAGCTGCTTATACTTACGCTCAGTCTTTGCAACAACAAAATGAGCAGATGAAACAGCGTATAGCTCAGTTAGATCAGGGTTACATTGCTGAATATGATGGTCGTGTCGAAAGTCAAGCTGCTGCAGCAAAAAGAATGCTTCAAGAAGCTTATGACAATGGCGATATGGAAAAAATGGCACAGGCTCAAGAAGTTATTTCTGGCTTGGCTATTGAAAAAGAACGTCTCCGTATTCAAAAAAATCGTCAACAGAGGCAAGCAGAAGCTCCTGCTCAACAACAAGTGCCTCAACAAGCTGCTCAACCACAGCAACAAGAACTTGATCCAAAACTTAAAAACTGGATGAGCAAGAACTCGTGGTTTGGCACTGACATGTTTATGACTCGTGGAGCCACGGCGCTGCACGAACAATTAGTGGCTCAAGAGGGATTTGATCCTTCTTCTGACGAGTATTACGCAGAGATTGACAGGCGTATGCGTCAAGAAATGCCTCACAAGTTTCAGGAGCAAAGGCAAAGCGCTCAATCCGTTGCCCCTGCGTCTAATGGACGGTCATCAAGTAAAACTGGGCGGAAAAAGACGGTGGAATTAACACCAGCGCAGGTAAGATCTGCCAAAAGAATGGGAGTACCACTTGAGAGAATGGCTCAAGAAGTTGCTAAATTAGAGAGGAAAGCGACATGACTGATCGTGCAAGCAGGGATTCGCAAACCCGTGAAAAAACAGCGAGAGTTGCAGATTGGAGACCGCCTTCAACTCTAGAGGCTCCAGAAGCCCCAATTGGTTTTAAACACCGTTGGATCCGTGAGTCCGTGATGGGCTACGATGACAAGAACAACATCCATAAGAGGCGTAGAGAGGGATGGGAGCTTGTAAAAGCAGAAGAATATCCTGATTTTGATGCCCCTGTTTTGGATGAAGGAAAAAACGCTGGCGTGATTGGCGTAGGAGGTTTGGTTTTAGCCAGAATCCCTGAAGAGATCGTGGAACAGAGAACTGCTCACTATCAAAATGTGACGCAAAATCAAATGGAAGCTGTGGATCGTGATTGGATGCGTGAAAACAATCCAAACATGCCAAAGCAAAAAGCTCAACGCTCCTCTTCCGTATCCTTTGGTGGACCGAAGGGAGGGGACAGTTAGTCAAGGAGACTAGATTATGGCGAATAAAGATGCCGCATTCGGCATGCGCCCTGTCAAAAGAATAGGGGGAACTCCCTATACTGGTGGGCAAAGCCGTTATCGTATCGCTGCTAACTACGGAACAGCCATTTTTCAAGGAGACATGGTTGCACAAGTAACTGGTGGTGGTATTGAAGTACACGCTGACGGTGGTACAGTACCAATCGTTGGTGTATTTAATGGATGTCAATTCACTGATCCAACAACAGGTGAGCAGAAGTTTTCAAATTTCTATCCTGCAAGCACTAATGCTTCTGACATTATTGCTTTTGTCATTGATGATCCTATGGTCATCTTTGAAATTCAGTGTAATGCTGCATTCCCTGTTGCCGACTTGTTTGGTAACTTTGACATTGTTTACACTTCCGCTGGAAGCACAACAACTGGCATTTCTGGTGCAGAGTTGAATGTGTCTGATGGTGGCACAGGTACAACTTTGTCAGTCAAGGTGATAGACATCTCTGAAGATCCAGAGAACAACGATGTGTCTTCTGATGCAACAAATGTCTATTGTGTCATCCAAAATCATATATTCGGCGTTAAAGGCGCTGGATTAGCATAGGGAGGCTGAAAAATGGCTATTTCTCGCGCACAACTAGCGAAAGAGCTAGAACCCGGCCTCAACGCTTTATTCGGAATGGAGTATGAGCGTTATGAAGCCGAGCATGCTGAAATCTATGATACTGAAGCTTCAGACAGAGCGTTTGAAGAAGAGGTGATGATCACTGGTTTTGGTAATGCAAACACCAAGACTGAAGGCTCTGGAGTTGTATTTGATACTGCATCAGAAGCTTTCACTGCACGTTACACGCATGAGACAATTGCTCTTGCGTTTGCGTTAACAGAAGAAGCGATGGAAGATAATTTGTATGATCGCCTTGGCGCTCGTTATACAAAGGCTCTTGCTCGTTCAATGGCTCATACAAAGCAAGTTAAGGCTGCTGCAACATTAAACAATGCGTTTGATAGTAGCTTTACAGGTGGTGACGGTAAGGAGCTTTGTGCTACTGACCATCCACTATCTGGTGGCGGAACTTTCCGTAACGAGCCATCAACTGCTGCTGATCTTAACGAAACTTCACTTGAGAATGCCTTAATTGACATCTCAACATTCGTTGATGAGCGGAACATGATTATTGCGCTTCGTGGCATAAAATTGATTGTTCCACCACAGCTTCAGTTCATCGCTGATCGACTTCTTGAGTCAACACTTCGTCCAGGCACAGCCGACAACGATGTGAACGCAGTGCGTAACATGGGTATGCTCCCAGAGGGCTATGTCGTTAATCACTTCCTGACTGATACAGATGCTTTCTTTATCAAGACGGATACACCTAACGGCTTTAAGCACTTTGAGCGCACACCAATGTCAACTGGCATGGAAGCTGACTTTGATACAGGTAACATGCGTTTCAAGGCTCGCGAGCGTTACAGCTTTGGATTCAGTGATCCTCGTTGTGTATTTGGTTCTCCAGGCGCATAACGAATAATTGTACTTATTTGGAAGGGGCGGCGGTTGTCGCCCCTTCTTTTTTAATGTATAGTTTTTTTATCCCTGACAGCCCATTGGGGGCTGACATTAGCCACGACAGGAGATAAACATGGCTATAACCACTTTCCAAGGACCAGTCCGTTCTGAGGGCGGGTTTCAAGTAACTAATAAAAATGGCACCACTGGTGCAATCACTCAAACAGGCTACTCTGTAAATGCAACAGGTCAGCTTATTTCTTTAGGCACTCGCAAAATTCAAACATTTGCAGTGAGTTTAGCTGATACTAATGCAGCATCAGTAACTTATGCAGATGATGATGTTCTTGTAGAACTAGGTGCGTTGAACACAGATCACCCAGATGCTTTAGTGACAGCTAGTAAGTTTTTCATTCATAAAGTTGTGCTTGGAATTACAACAGCCGCTGCTAGTGATGCTAATTCTATCGCAAACTTACAATTAAGTGCTACCTCTGGCACAGCTACAAACACAGCTATATCCTCTGGCACAGAAATTGTAGGTGCTGGTGTTGCTTCGTTTAATCCACGCGTTTCAGCCACAGACTCTGTAACTGAAATTGACATTGATCTTGATGCCACCGCTGGCACTTTTCATGTGTTTGAGCCAAATATCAGTGCAGCGATTGCAAGTAACAACTTGTACATGTGTGCAGGAGATGCTTGTGATACAGCTTTAACAGCTTTCCGTGCTACTCTTGAAATAGAATACTCTGTTTACTAGAGGGAGATTAACATGGCGGATGCTGTAACATCACAGACGCTTGTTGATGGTGAAAAAACTGCTGTATTGAAATTCACTAACATTTCTGATGGTTCTGGTGAAAGTGCTGTTAAAAAAGTAGACGTTTCTGCTTTGTCTAACAACGCCGCAGGTCAAGCTTGCACTAGAGCTACAATAGAAAAAATTTGGTGGCAGTGTAATGGCATGAAGGTCAAAATACTATTTGACGCTTCTACAGATGATTTTTGTATTGAATTAGGCGAAAATCAAAGTGGTCATCACGATTATACCAGTTTTGGTGGTTTAACTAATCCAGCTAGTTCTGGTGTTACAGGTGACATCATGTTCACAACTGTAGGCCATTCATCTGCTGATACATATACCATCATCATGCAAGTGCAGAAGAGTTATTAAAATGACTCGTAAGAGGGATAAACAACCTCCTAAAACAAAAAAGTATTTCCGCTCCACTAAGTCTGGAGCGGGAATGACTAAAGCTGGTGTTGCTCGATATAGACGAGAAAACCCAGGGAGCAAGCTAAAAACGGCTGTTACTGGAAAAGTTAAAAAGGGCAGTAAGGCTGCGAAAAGACGTAAGTCATTTTGTGCAAGATCTGCTGGTCAGATGAAAAAGTTTCCAAAAGCGGCAAAGAATCCAAATTCACGTTTGCGTCAGGCAAGGAGAAGGTGGAAATGTTAAGTGCTAACTTTATAGCAGGAACGGTCTTTGTTGCTTTCATAGGTGCATGTGTAACTGGTCTTACATGGATCTCAACAACACTTATCACTGTGGATAAAAATGTAGCTGTCATGGCATTAAAGATTGATGCTAACAATGAAAAGATTGATCAACTTCATGAAATGATAAGACCTATGTGGGAAGATTTCACAGGGAGAACATATGATGGCAATCTCGCGAAGCTCAATGAGCAAACAGATATCCAGTCCACCACAAAAGAAAAAGTGGAGTTCAAAACGAAAGCGTTCAATAAACTGTAAACGACCTAGAGGATTTAGTGAAAGAGCGCACTGTGCTGCAAAAAAGAAAAAAGGAAAGAGGTAATGCCTCTCAATAAAAAAGGTAAAAAGATTATGGCTGCTATGAAAGAGCAGTATGGATCAAAGACTGGACAGAAAGTTTTTTATGCAACCAAAAATAAGGGCAAGATAAAAAATGTCGAAAAGAAAAAGAGATCCAAAAGTAGGGACAGGAAAAAAGCCAAAGGGAAGTGATAGGAGATTATATACGGATGAAAATCCAAAGGATACGGTGAGAATAAAGTTTGCAACTCCATCTGATGCTAGAGCTACTGTTGCAAAAGTTAAAAAAATAAACAAACCCTTTGCTAGAAAGATACAAATATTGACTGTTGGTGAACAAAGAGCCAAAGTTATGGGTAAAAGTGAAGTGGTAAATATTTTTAAGAGGGGCAAAGAGTCTTTGCGAAGGAGCAAAAAAAATGCCTAAAGACGCTTGTTATCATAAAGTAAAAGCCCGTTATAGAGTATTCCCAAGTGCTTATGCTAGTGGGGCTATTGCAAAATGCAGAAAGGTTGGTGCCGCTAATTATGGCACTGGTGGCAAGAAGAAAAAAGCCAAGAAGAAAGCTCTTGGTGGTGTAGTTACAATGAACAATGGAGGGGCAGTTACAAGGGCAAAACGGCCTTCTAGCAATCCAAAAGTTGCTAGAGGGTGCGGTGTTGTCATGAGTAACAAAAGAAAAGCAACTAAATACTCGTAGGAAAAAATGGAACCAATTTCGACTGCTCTGGCAGGATTCGCGTTATTTAAAAGTGCAGTCGATGGCATTAAAAGTGCTATTGGAACGGCTAATGATGTATCTGAAATCGCTGGATACATTGACAATTTGTTTGAGGGCGAAAAACAAGTACAGCAAAAACGCAATAAAAAGTCTGGCGTAGGAGTAGGAGATCAGTTTGGAGTAGGCAATGTTGCTAGGGAGATAATAGATGCTAAACTAGCAGCGGAACAAATGCAGGAAATAGCCAGTATGGTGGATATGAGGTTTGGTCCTGGAACTTGGAAAAGTATAGTAGATGAGAGGGCAAGACGTATACAGGAAGCCAGAGAACAGGCCGCTGCTGTTAGAAGGGAAAAAATAAGAAAAGCGCAAGAGATGGAGGAAAATATAAAAAGTGCGCTTTTGATTATAGGAGTGATTATATTTTCAGTAGGTCTGTTTTTTATAATGATGATTTCTATTGCAAAAGGGGCAAGGTAGTAGATGGCGGTAAGGAAAACCAAAAGTGGGCTGGCGCTCAAAAGATGGTTTAAGGAAGACTGGAAGGACGTTTCCACGGGGAAACCGTGTGGGCGTCGCAAAGGTGAAAAACGGGGTACTCCATATTGCCGCCCCACCAAACGTATCTCTTCTAAGACCCCAAAAACCACTAAAGAAATGACAGCCGCTGAAAAGCGCAGTAGGGTATCGCAAAAAAAGAGGCTTGGGCAACCAGCAGGTAAGCCAAGAAGGGTGAAGGCATTAAAGAGAAAGAAGAAATAAAAGACATTATTGAAAATTGGATAATGACAGATTTGAGTGTGGTAGACTCTAGTTTAGGTTTTGCCCCTTGTCCCTTTGCAAAAAAAGCATTTATAGATAAAAAGCTGTTAGTTATTGAGTGTCTTGATAGAGAGGATTTGTGGAGAACTATATCATGTAAATGCAAAAATTTTGACGAAAAACACTCTGTTATAATTTGTTTTGAAGAGGAGCCATCACAGACATACAAAGAAGTTGAAGCCGCTTGTATAGCGATGAATGAGTGGTTTTCTTACAATAAAATGGATGTTTGGTTGCTTGCCTTTCAAACAAATTTTACGATGGTATTTATACAAAGATTGTCAGAATTAGATGATGCTAGTCAAAAGCTAGAAAAAATGGGATACTATGAAAATTATAATGCAGAGGATTATGTTAATCTAATCTTAAACCGTAGATACAGGAGACATGAAAATGCCAGGTGCGAAAAAACAAGCTAGACGTATGCGTGGTGGTGGTGCAACAGCCCCTAAGAAAATGATGGGCGGCGGTGCTGCTAAAAAAGCCAGACGTATGCGTGGCGGTGGGAAAGTTGCTCCTAAAAAGATGATGGGTGGTGGCGCTGCTAAACAAGTTTCTCCTCGCAAAGCTATGGCTATGGGCATGATGCGTGGTGGTAAAGTTAAAAAAATGATGCGTGGCGGTAAGGTCAAGAAGTAATGGCTGTATCAGGATCAACTGATTTTGAGCTAGATGTAAGTGATTACATTGAAGAAGCTTTTGAGCGTTGCGGCTTGGAGGTTAAAACTGGTTATGATTTAAAGAGCGCAAAACGCTCTTTAAATTTATTGTTTGCAGATTGGGCTAATCGTGGTCTTAATCAGTGGACTATCGCGCAAAGAACACAGGCATTAACATCAGGAACATCAAGTTATAACCTTGATGCTGACGTTATAGATGTTTTGTCAATGGTAGTAAGACGTAGTGGATCTGATTTATCCATGAGTCGAATAAGCAGAGACACATATCTTTCTATAAATTCAAAAACTACTGAAGCTAGACCATCTCAGTTTTTTGTTGATAGGCAAATTACACCTGCAATAAAAATATGGCCTACTCCTGAAAACAGTACAGATGTACTGGTTTATGACTGTTTAACAAGAATTGATGATGCTGATACTTTTACCAATACAGTAGAAGTTCCTTTTCGTTTTTACCCATGTTTAGCGGCTGGTCTTGCTTATTATCTATCTATCAAGAAAGCTCCAGATAGAATACAATTGTTAAAAACAATATATGATGAGGAGTTTGATAAGGCTCAAGCAGAAGATCGTGATAGAGCTTCGTTCAGTGTGAGTCCTAATCTGCAATTTTACAGGATAGCATAATGGGTAAATACGCTGTTGGAAAAAATGCTTATGGTATTTCTGACAGATCTGGCTTCCGATACAGACTGCGTGATATGCGTAAAGAATGGAACGGATTGCTTGTAGGAAAGGATGAGTACGAAGAAAAACATCCTCAAATACAACCTGTCCGGCGCGCCATAGATGCTGAAGCTCTAAGAGATCCTCGTCCAGACAACAACAATATAGTTAGTGTCACAGTTTCTTTTCCAACATTTGATGTTGTAACATTGTTATTTCAACCTTTGATTCCTGCAATGCAAGGGCAAATTGGCACTGTTACTCTTGGTGGTAGTGTCATTACGCCAACTAGCGCAACAATTACAGGAGTTACAGGAACAGGTTCTGTTGGCACTGTTACAGCATCTGGCACTGGCGGTATTACGATTGCAGCGACATATACCGTGACCGTGGCTTCATATTATGGAGCAAATAAATATTATATTAACGGAGTTAGACAAGACACGGTTAGTTTAACAGAGGGTAGCACATTTAGATTTGATCAATCTGACAGTAGTAATTCAGGGCATCCTTTAAGATTCTCTACCACCTCTGGTGGCACTCATAGCGGTGGATCTCAATACACAACTGGTGTAACTACAAGCGGAACTCCCGGCTCTTCTGGAGCCTATACTCAAATAACAGTAGCCTCTGGAGCGCCAACATTGTATTACTATTGTACTAATCATAGCGGCATGGGCGGACAGGCGAACACACCATGAGTTATACATACACAACATTAAAAACTGCTATTCAAGATTGGACAGAAAACACTGAGACTACTTTTAAAAACAATTTAAGTGTTTTTATTGATAATGCAGAAGAGAAAATTCTTAAAGAAGTTGATTTAGATTATTTTCGTAAAAATGTTACTGGAACAACAACATCTGGTAATCAATTTCTTGCAGTTCCAACTGATTATTTAGCTTCTTTTAGTTTAAGCATGACTAATTCTGGAACTAAAGAATTTTTGTTATTAAAAGATGTTAATTTCTTACAAGAGTTTAATCCTACAGGAGCAACTGGTTTTCCAAAATATTATGCTCTTTATGATTTTCAAAACTTTATTCTTGCACCAGTCCCTAATGCAGCTATTTCGTCTGAACTACATTATTTTTACAGACCAGATAGTTTAACAGTAAGCACGTTTACACTTACTGTTAGTAGTGTTAGCGGAACATTTGTTGCTGGTGAAACAATTACTGGAGGCACAAGCGGCACAAGCACAACTGTAAACTCAGTGCCAAGTGGTACCACTATGATTATTGTTATACCAAGTAATGATTTAACAGTTGGTGAGACTGTTACAGGGGGGACAAGCGGAGCCACAGGAACTGTTGTTTCTACAAGTGCAGATACAACCACGACTTGGTTGAGCGAAAACGCTCCTAATACTTTGTTATACGGCTCTTTAATTGAAGCATACACCTTTATGAAAGGTGAGACTGACATGCTTCAACTTTATATCGCTAGATACACTGAATCCATTGGCAGGTTAAAGAATTATGCTAGTGGCGTTGAAAACACAGACGCATATCGCGAAGGGTTAGTAAGGGCAAACAAAACATGAAAGTAGCCATTGTTGGTCTTGGTGGCAGCTACGCTGATTACATATCTGCGCGGATCGCTTCTCAAGAGTTTAATGAGGTATGGGGCATAAATTGTATAGGTGCAATACTACATGTTGATAAAACATTTATGATGGACCCCGTATCTAGGTTTTTGGATACTGAAAATGCAGGATCTCAGACTGGTGTAGCAAGAGAGTTTCTTGAAAAGAATACAGCACCAATTTACTCCTGTATTCAACATAAAGATTATCCAGCCATAGAGTTATACCCATTAGAAAAAGTCGTAAAAGACGTAGGTGTTTGTTATTTTAACAACACTGTGGCTTATGCAATGGCTTATGCTATATGGAAAAAAGTCACTAAAATATGTTTATACGGAATAGATTTTACATATAAAAATGTAAATATGGCTGAATCAGGTAGGGCTTGTGTAGAGTTTTGGTGTGCCACAGCAATTTCAAAAGGCATTAAAATTGAAGTTGCACATAGATCCGGGCTTTTAGATACTAATGTGCCAGACAATGAAAAGCTGTACGGGTATCATAGATTAAACGATCCATTGGTTCAAACAGTTCAAGATGGGAGTCTTTTGATAACCAAACAATCAAAAGTCGAGCCTCCAGAGCCTGTTGAAAGTGAGCCAATTATTTTTGGGAGACATGATCATGTTTGAAGTAAATGTGGGTGCAGTTGGAGCAGTAAATATAATCACCTCTGATAATGGTGGTTTATCTAACGATCAAATTGCAGATATGGCGGCTGATAAAATTATGTATATCTCTGACGAAGCTCCAGAACCCATACGTTTACAGGCGGAGGCGTTTAAGGATAGAGTAAGAAATTTAGTGCAATATTATGTGGAGTTGGCTAGAAAGGAAGAACGTGCTAGTATCTGCGCGAAGGTCCGTGAAGCGGGTCAACATCAACTAGCTGACGCTATAGGGAGACTGTAATGGCAATAGCACAAGCAATGTGTACCGCATTCAAGCAAGAATTGATGTTGGGTACTCACAATTTTGCAACAAACGGTAACGCTTTTAAACTTGCACTGTATGCGGAAAGCAGCGGCGGTAAGTCAAGCACCACAGCGACTTTGGGTGCAGCTACCACGGCTTTCACTACAACAGGTGAGGTGGCTTCTAGCGGAACCTATGCAACAGGAGGCGGCGCACTTACTAAAGTAGCCCCAACAACCTCTGGAACCACGGCATTTACTGATTTTGCGGATCTTAGCTTTACAACAGCTACCATCACAGCGATGGGTGCATTAATTTACAATGACACTAACAGTAACAAAGCTGTTGCAGTGTTGGATTTTTCTTCAAATAAAACGTCTACGTCTGGTACTTTTACTATTCAGTTTCCAACAGCAGACGCTAGTAACGCCATCATACGCATAGCGTAGTGAGTTAACCGTGGCAAACGTAACGGGTTGGGGTAGAGGCACTTGGGGCCAAGGAGCTTGGAACCAAGCCATACCTGTTACTGTTACGGGCGTAGCCGCAACGGGCGCTGTTGGTAATTCCATTATCATACCGTCTATTTCTGGCGTAGCCACAGGTGTAGTCGCTTCTGGTTTAATTAACTCTGTCACTGTCACAGGCACAGGTCTTATCTCACCAACAGGTGTCGTTGGCACAAGTGCTGTAGGTGATGAAACTACTAATTGCTCTGCAAATGTTGTAGGTGTTGGTGTTACAGCTACCGTTAGTTTTGGTAACGAGTCTGTTGCAGCAGGTGCAAAAGCTACAGCCACGGGTAATGCAGCCACTAGCGCACTAGGAACATCCACACAAACAGGAACTTCTACCTTGTCTGTAACAGGCAATGTTGGAACGAGTTCTCTTGGCACTGCCGCGCAAATTAGCAAGTATCCAGTTACAGGGGTTACAGCCACAGGAAATAGTGGTATAGTTCTCGTGTACACGGATATAATCTCAACCCAGAACCCAAATTGGGTGTCTGTGAGTGGAGTTTCTACAACTTGGACGCAGACAACTCCATCTCAAACTCCAAATTGGACCGATATAGCGGCGTAGGAGCAATATATGGCTAGTTCGTTTAGTACAA
>Ga0209348_1000572_pt1 | contig 18909 bp, 3 predicted proteins | sample ETNvirenome_2_30_FD_184065 | JGI IMG/M metagenome (GOLD analysis project Ga0209348, IMG submission 184065) | Marine viral communities from the Pacific Ocean - ETNP_2_30 (SPAdes) (version 2) | ecosystem: Environmental > Aquatic > Marine > Oceanic | place: Pacific Ocean | collected 2013-06-22
AATCTCAGCACCGTATTGGCCGCTTGATTGATACCAAGATGATACACTTCCTGTGCTTATATTCATGATACCCTTAAATCCAGGTGCAGTGTAATTAGCAAATAAGCTGGTGTGGACTTCTACTTTCACATCAACATCTGATTGGAAGGCCGGGGACCTAGAATATATATTTACTCCTCCAACTGGTGAATAGGCGCTTGACGACCCTGTTGCGGGATTAAAAGCGGCAACAAAAGATCCAGTTGTCGAAGGAGATGAATTAATTATATTCACAAACTCTTCTGCAAGCTCTTCTCGTTTTTTAGCTCTCGACGATGCTGTGTGGTAAATATTTATATATGTTGAATAATCGTCACTAAGAGAAGAAAAAGTACCCCCTGCAGCAGTAGAATCGTAAAAATAAAAAGCATGATTTCCTTCTGATCCCGTAATTGTAAGCTTCGGCAGATTCAAGGGATCAACTCCAAAATTGGCATCTAGGACAGAACTTTGAGTAAACCTATAGACATCTGGATTCTGAAATTTGATTCTTACAACTTCGCTTTCAAGATAGCGGGGATCGTAAAAGAAAATACTATGAGAATAGCCGGTTGATCCAGACATCGCAAAGCCTCTCCAAATCGGGCCATAATAAGGTGCGCCTACACCGAGACCATCAAGACCTGCGGAACCGGTCCAGGATGCAACGAGATTTATCTCAGGCACCGAAACAATATCTGAATAGTGCCTGAAAGAAAAGAGGGCAGAAGCTGTATGGGCGGTAATCTCTGATTTAAACCTAAATGTCTTTTCTGTTCCAGAGTAATCTTTCATTGTTATTGTCGATCCTGACAAATCTCCATTCGGCAGAGTTATCGAGGAAAAATCAATTTGCGCTGAAGAAGTGAGTGCTTGGGTCTCGGTTTTAAATCTAAACTTAATCTCATTTCCAGAATAATCTTCTATACTTATAGTGGAGCCAGACAAGTCTGGGTTTGGCTGTGTCACTGAAGAAAAGTCAATGACCGCGCTCGAAGAAATTGGCGGGACGTATGCGACTTCTGCAACATCTTCAATAAATCTGTAAGTCTTTTCTACTCCTGAGGTCGTATTATCAGTTAAGGATATAGTCTTTCCCTCTAAATCTGGAAAGTAAGAAACTGTTTGCAAATCAATGCTTCCGGTCGCTGTAGTCCCGGGTCTTGTATTTGATTTATGTGTATATTTAACTGCAGAAATATCCCCCTCATCAACTGGCGGGCCGAAGGCCGAATGCCGATCATACATGGAGATATCATCATTAGTTAAGTATACTCTCATCTTATAGTCAATTCCTCTCTGCAGGCCCGGGCTGTTCGGCTGAGAAACTGCTGACTGCAACTTTTCTTCTTCTAGAAAAAACCTAACGGTTTCTGCTGCAAAATTGTTGATTGCACTCTTATATGGCAGAAGAGATTCATTAAACATAGCGAAATTATTTGAAAATTTTACAGAGTTATCTGTCTTTGTAGTTTCTCTATTTAAGGTTCCAAATTTTGGAGAATGCTCTAGAACTCTTAAAAATTCTCTGTTACCGTAATAGATACTTGCACTTGGGTGAGGTTCATTTTCAAAAATGGATTCATCATATAACCGCTCTGGAAATAGCAAGTCTTCAAAATTAACTCTTCTGGATGTTGATCCTTTTATTCTTGGAATTCCACTATCTACGGTCTGATTAATCAGAGACCCTGTATACGGAATCTCTGTTGAAAAATTAAATAAAGCATATTCACTAATTGGCTTGTCCTCAACGTTGTTAAACCCATCGTAAAGCACTCTATTATCCAAGCCAAGTCCGGAACCTGTAATATAATCGCTCGTATCACCAAGGGCAGCACGAGTAAGAGTTAATAATGCATAATCCTCATGGTACTGAGTGTTTATCGTCCCATCGTGGCCATTTGGGCTTGCAATGGCCTTCTCCAATTCTGCAACTATATCCTTTACTGAATAAATATCATCTACATTAACTCGAACTATCGGTATATTGTTGGGTCCGGTATATCCAACAAGATCTCCGGTTGCGTCTGAGGTGTTGCTAAATTCGTAAATAATTCCATCTGTTGCATAGTTTTTATCTTGCTTGTCTGCTATTAAGATATATGATCCATCAAACTCTGAGTCATCTGTTATCTTTCCAAAAACAGGGCGAAACTTTGCATAATAAAAGGCAAAACTTATTTTGCCCGTGGCTTTTCCTCTGTCTATGATTATATCTCTGGCAGACGAATCCGATGAATTAAATATCGGGTAGTCCACTGCTAAACCTGTCTTTATTGAATTAAACAAAACGCCGGGCGCCAGTAGTGGTTTTGCTACTTGAGTTTTAGCGTTTCCAATTTTCAAATTTAATAGTTGTTTTGATTTGTCCTCTGAAAGAAAAGAGTTTTGCATATACTCTGTCAATATTGAGTCTTTACTCAAATAATTCCTATTGAAAATTTCTGATATTTGTACTGCGCGTTCTGCTGGGTAAAAGCCCCTATATGGTAAAAATTTCTTTACTGCGGAGCATTTCAAGTTTAACTTTCCACTTATTAGATTAGTCCCCACTCTTTCTAAGTTTTCTTGGAACTCTAGAAAATATTTCATAAAATCAGAAGTAGAATAAGTCTTAAAGAACTGACTACCTATCGATACTATGTCGGAAGAAGTGTGATAAATTGCTCCGGTAAGATGCAGGAAGTCAGAGGGGATCTCAGGATTAATGTACTTCTTTGATTTGTATATGTCTTCTATGTATTTACTTATTGTGAACTCAGACAACAAAGAATATTCTTGACCCATTAGTCTGGTTTTTTCTGAAAAATCTTGATAATTATCGTAAAACGGGCCCAGTTCTTGTTCTGAGAGTGTTTCAAACTTAGCTTCACCCGATAAAAGTTCAATGTTTGAATTAAGCTTTTGAGGGGCGCGCCTGTTATAAAGTGGGGAAAAAGGCGCGTATCCTCTAATGGAATTCATTCCCAAGGGATAAGAAAAGTCGTTTTGTAATATACCTTCATGGCGGTTAGCCTGATCTCTTAGAGAAAGAAATGAGTTCTCATTATTAAAGTAAGAAGTTGCTATATTGACTGGTCTCTGAGAAAAATCTTCTCTACTGTCTAAAATCCACTTTGAAATTTTCATGTGCTTACTGGAAGAGATACTAGAGTCAGATTCTATAGAGTTGAGATCAAGAATATCTTCTTTATTGAAAAGGCAATTTTCAAACTCTTTCTCTAGCCTTATAGTGGAGTAGTCAAAAAAGTAATTCCCCTGAAAGCCAGTCATAAGATGGGTTGCGCCGTAAGAAACGTTACCAGATAATGTGATGTTCCGGTTACTTCTTTTGCTGTTCCACCCAAAAAAGTCGAATCTTTCTCTTGTTCTAGAGTTCTTCGTGTAAGTGTTTGTCTCTTTCGGGTATAAAGTTTCTAAATAGTTTACTTCTGTTTTTGTATAATTTCCCACTATTCTATCGAGTTGGCCTAAGTATGAATTAACTATTCGTAAGCCTCTGTTGTTTAGAAATGGCTTTTCTATAAAGTTAGTCTCTTTAGACATCTTTAAGTTTGAAAATCCTGTCACATTATTTTGTACAGTTGTTCTCATAGAAAAGCTTGGTAAAACCACAGAATCATATGCTTGGCGCGCTCTTTCCAAAAATAGCTCATGCACATAAGAGTCAAAAGTCCACATACTCATCAGATGCACTTGGCTAAGGCCCTCGATCAAAGTATCTGCTAAGTAAGTAAATCTATTATCGGATTCATAAGTATGTATACTTACATTTATTGGTTTAAATTTACAAGAAGCCGGAATTTCTTTATATCTTTTTATGTTTCTTTTTTCTTTTTTGACCTCATTGTCTATTCTTGTTCTAGAATAATCAAAACTAAAGCCCGGTAATGATCCCACAAGTGGCTCTTGACCACGAAAAGATACTGAATATATATTGTTTTTTCTATTAAATCTAGTTGCAGGGTTCTGAGATGCCCTTATTTGCTTCCAAGTAGGCCATCCATATGGGCCGCCGCGGTGTAGAATCAGAGCATTAAGGACAGAGTGCACTCCTGCAAGGTTTGTACCACCAACACCAGGTGTATAATATGTTTCTGCTACGAATGTCTCGTCGCCTCCTTGACTGCTGCCGTCGACGACATTCTGGTTTATATAGTTTACTTCCACCATTTTAGGCGAGCCAGATTTATTTGTTGCACTCAAATACTCAAAACCTATAGTGTTAGTATTTGTATCAACAGGTTCTGAAATTATAGTATTCATTCCTGCAAAATCTACTGGAATGTAGTGCTTTCTTGCGCTAGCGGGGGCGAAGGTCTTATTGGCATAACCGAAAACTCTGTCATCTCCGTAACCGACCCGAATAATAGAACCAACGTCACTTGCGCTGAGAAAATTTATTGTCTGGCTTGACTCTAGAGACCCCGAGATATTATAAACATGCTGATACGATACTGCTTGGTTTTTTGTCAAGAAATCGTATATGCTGTCTGTTGTTGAGTTTCTTATCCAAGAATATCCAAAATCACTTCTAGGAATTGGATGCTGAACAAAATAATTATCTGGCTCTCTCTCATTGGACCCCTGAAGTACTCTGTAAAGAAAGTTTCTATTAGTTTTGTGAAATGACGGGATCCCAGTTGTTCCGCTTAATATACCAAATTGCGATGACTGTGCTGCCGAAAAATCGTCTAGAGAATCTCTAATTGCCATATTTCTGTAGTTCACTGAATTGTATACGGAATACTCTTCTGACTCTCTATCCAGTCCGTATTTCCCCATGGACTCTGGAGTGCCCGGGGCGCTAAACTTGTTTACAAATACGTGTTCTCTCTTAGTACGGACAGGTACTTTAAAATTTTGCAGCCCAAAAATATATTGAGATGGCTCTGATGGGCCGCTTAGGCCTCTTCCTTCATTTTCAACCAAGAAGTTATTATTGATGGCGCGGCCGTGAGTTTGAACTATTTGATAATCTTTTTTGTAGTTTCCAATAATTAGCGGATCTAATTTACTCTTTATGTTTGAGATAGCATATAGCCTATTAGATATTGTAGATCCATGAAACATAGAGGATATTCCGCCGTCGGGCTTTGAAATCGTCAACGTGCTTGAATCATGCTCTACCTTGTACGCCTCTATTCTTCCATCTCTTTGCCCAATCTCGTTTCTACGGTGAGGCTCTTTTATCTTATAATAATTTGGAAGCATTGACTGAACGGAAGTGAAATTATTATGGTTGTTTGTTATCTGTAGGTTTTTCTTAAATTCCTCAAAATCAGTCCCGACTGATGAACTGTATATTGAAAATGGAAGATTAAATGCTGCGTCGGCATTGGTATAATCATCTATATCTGTAACTTTAGTTTTTGCTGAATATTTTTTATTTTTTGACCCTACTTTTTCATCGTTACACTTTCTGAATTCATATATATCTTCCTTGTTCAAAATAATATTTGTTTCTTTATCGAATATAACTTTATAAAAATCTTTTATCGTGTTTGATTTTCTATTATTTCCAACATTTACTATTTGCTGCCTATCAATTTCCTCTTTATATGGTCTAGACAAGTTTCTTATTGCGAACTCTTTAAAGTTTTCGGTGCCTGGAGAAATAAAGTCTGTTTTTGTCGTTAGCGCTTTTCTAATTTTTTTCCTATTGGGTTGAACCTTTTTTCTCTCTCTTCTCCACAAGCACCTGTTTTCGTCCGAGTTTGATGCGTGGCCATATTTCCAATTATATCTCAGTTCGTTTATGGATAAAAGATTCGTTTGTGGCTGTGGCGGTCTAGTATCCACAAAAACATGTTTATGTTGATATTTGTTTCTTTCTAAAATGTGGCTCTCTACAACATTTTGTATGCCAGTATTAGATATCATAGAGGCTGGTGTCATTTGGCTTAAGATGGAGCCAAAAGCGGTTCCAATCCATTTATAATAATTTATAAATTTTTCTAATTCAATATCTCCTTCAATATGGTGAAAGTATGTTCTTCTGGCGCTTTCAAGTAATTTATAATTAATCCTGTATTTATTGACCGGTTCTCCTATTAAATTATTAAGAGATTCGACTCCGCATAAAAATTCCACCATATCTTTAGAAATGACTTCGTACATACTTTTTTCAAAGGACAATATCTCTATTTGTGGCTCTAGGGTAAAATCAAACTTATTTATTTCATTTTTTCTTATTTTTATATTGTCTAAATTTTTAGTGCTCTCTATTGACGTTGGTCTAATCCTAGGCAAGTGATCAACATATACTGATTTTTTTCTATTCTTTAGAAAACCATATGAACGAAAATCATAATTATTTTTTAATTCTTTGCTATAATTAAAATCACTATCAGTTCCAGAAGTTTGATCCAAAATATCAAAAACGCCTGAAGATGTACCTGTAACTCCTTCAAAATTTATTCTGAATATACAAGTGTTCGACAAAAGGTTGTTAAAAGTATTTGAATTATCAAATCTTCCTCTGAAAGAAAAGTCTCTCGATTTTGCTATCAACTCTTCATCAGTTAGTGCGTCTTTCCAGGCGCTGAAATTTATTACTTTTATATCTGTCTCTGTGATCGTTTTTGCGCCATTTATATTTTCCCTCTCTGCTCCAAGAAATATTGTTTTATTAGAAGAATTATAACTATCAAACGCAGTCTTACTTATTTCTTTTTCTAAAGAAAACGTATTAAGAAGTCTAGATCCAACGTGCCGATATCCAGAAAATATTACTTTATATTTTTTATGTGAATCTGGCTGTGAAGGTAAGAAATTTTCGCTTGATGCATCTATTACTCTTACTGAAAGATTCCATCGAGAATTATCGTAAACCCCTTTAAAATTTTCAGACTTTAGTTCTCCAGAAAATAAAGCTGGAGCTTCAAGGACAAAAGCAGAAGTATCCGATGTCACAGATGCCTTTTGGGAATAAACAGTAAATTTTGCATTATCGGGCACTTGATTAGATAAGTCGTTTATTATAGGCTGAACTTCCCTTGAACCAAAGATGCTAGATTTAAAAAACTTATGAAATGATTCTTCGGATCTAAGCTTAGGAAATATAAATGAGCCCTCGAAAGTATATTGCTGTGAATCATCCCCTGGCTCTATGTACGTCTTATCTAATGAGTCTGGTGAATACATGTGAATGCATGCTTTTGGATTATCTTGAAATGTTAGTACTTTTTGTTTTTTTGTATTTATCTCTCCTTTATCATTATCCAACAAGAGATCACCATTAATTGGAATTACTTTATCTACAACTACATCATTGTTGATTCCTGCCGCATTGTAGCACCCCATTAGGCCCCTGAATGTTCCTTTTTTGTTCTTTAAAAAGTGCCCTCCATTCTTTAAGTTTCTGTGTATATTTCTACTTCCATTCTCACTAGTAACATAGTGCTGAATATGTCCTGATATTTGATCTGAGCGGTCTTCTACTGATTCCTCTTCCTGTAACAAGTCCGGATCGTTTGGAACTCCTTGGTTTTGTGCTTCTATATATACTATGTTGCCTCTGTTGCCAGTGCCAATAAAACTACTTACAGAAGTGTCTTCGCAACCAATAAAATAATCGTCGCCATAGACTGATCCCGATTGAGCCCATGGATCGGTACCTGGTTCGGACTGATTATTTATTCCTTGAAATACATCTTCGTGCCTGTTGGACCTAGATGTCAAACTATCATCCAATTTTAACCTTATGTCATCAAATTCGCTGGCCATGATCTGCAGCAAAGTTTGGAACTCTCTTTTTTGTTCAGAGCTTTTATAATTAAAGTCTTCTTTCGCCCACTCAGGTATAAACTTGTCTAAACTACTTCCATTTTTTTGATCATAAGCTATTGCAGATTTTCTTAATCTTGATGCCATTCGGAGTACGCTGGGATTTGTAGGATCTATTACTGGGGTTGGCTCTTCTGAATTTTCAGTAGCTTGAGATTGTTCTACAGCAGATATGGCTAATATAACCAGCGAAGAGTAATTTTCTATTCTTCCTATTATTTCATTTCCTGAATAGTCTATTACTAATCGATCTCTTCTCAACTCTCCGACCGATGGCTTGTTAAAATTATAATAAACACCTAAAGAGCTTTTATATTCTTCATTCGTCAATCTTGATGCGTACACTCTCTTGTCAAACCATCTAGAAATTTCCCGGGAAGTTCTAATACCCTTCCAAAACCTGAAATCATCAAATCCGGCTGTGATTAAATGTGATGGGGACGACTCATAACTTGAACCTAGTCGACCTCCCATAAGCGAATCGACCCTAGGCATATCAGTTGTAGTTGCTACTTTTTTAGTACAATTCCACTGGCCGTCTACATATAATTTAAAAACAACATGATTATCTTCCTGGATTGCTGAAACACCATAATGATGCCACTTTGAATCGCCTATTAAATCGTTTGTTACTTTTTTGTTTCCCAAGTTTATGTTTTCAGTCGAGACTGAACCGGTGGTGCCAGTGTAATAAGAGATATGAAGTGGGGAGCCCGTGGCACTAGCCGATAGGAAAAGTTTGAACTTTGCATATTTATCATCTGACGCTTTGCCAGGATACGTACCTATATCAAATATAACTTCAGGGGCGGCGCCGGGAGTAACTACACCTTTTTTCATCCAAAACTCTGCAGTATTTCCTTTTTTTGGATCTAAAACAATTCCTGGTTCTGAGTTTCTAACTTTACCTACATAACGTACTTCTGGTATTGCTTGGCCTCCTGCATAAAAGTCTATATATTGACTTCCATCTAAATGAGCACTGCCAAGATACGAAGGCCAGCACTGCTTAAATAATGATGTGTCTACGTAAGATGATGATAAATACCAATTTATATGATCTTCTTTGGTCCCGTCGAATGGATAATAGTTTATTATATTGTAAATTGCATCTGTATAATATTGCTCTGATGAGCCATAAAAAGCAAAAGTTGAAGGATCTTTTGAATTAATCAAAGGCCTAAATGTTCTACTTAATTTATCCTGTTTGTGTAACAAGTTAGATGACTCTAAATTTTTAGAGATATCCTTATCCTGCTCATCAACTGTCTTCACTGTAGAGTTTTCAAAAAACTCTTTTCTTTTATTATCTTTTTCTGTCTTTTTATCTTTTACATAATTTTTGTAATCTGTCATTTTTCAACTCTAAATTTAAATCTTTCAGCCTGTTCAATTCTAGCGTTTCCAACTTTTCTCAAGAAATTAATCTGGTATGAATAGTTGGGCTCAAATAACGACATATCCAAATCAAAGAATGATCCGCTAATATCATATGAGAGCCTAGAATAAGATGGCGTTATTTCATCAGAATAATCTATTATATCTAGTTGGTCTGCGAGTCTAGAAACCTTATAGTACATATCATCTATTAAGTCTACTTTTGTTGTATCTCTTGCAACTGTATATATATTAGGGTGTATGTGTTTTTTTCTGGTGTGTACTTTTAATTTTGCCGTTTCATAGTTTTTATAAACTGATTTTAAGTTTGTTATATTTATTAAATATTCGTCCTCTTCTTTGTATGGATTAGGCAAGGATCCGGTGGCTTGAGTTGAACTATCAAACTGACACTCTACTATTGGCCTTTTAAAGAAAAATTCTGATGTTCTAGTAAAAAACTTTTTTGTATAATATGATCTTTCTCTAGATCCGTCTTCGTAGGAAGATGATAGCTTAAGCATAATTCCATTATTATCAAGTCCTGCGCCCCCAGAAAAATCTGGTGGGTTACCAATGCTAGCACCGTTATTAACTAACTCTACCTTGGTGTTTCCAAATATACCTGATACGCTTTGGGTTAAAAGAAGATATGTGTATGAGGGAGAGTGATCAACTATAAATAAAGGGTTTTTGTCCAAAGCAAAAGCTTCGACAATGTTATCAGTACTGGTAACATCACTTGATGACTGTGAGAAATAAATATTCTTACCATGTACAGCAGAAGAGGTGCTCACAATTAAATTTCTATAATCTCCTTCTGTAGAATATAAAGTGTAAAAATCTCCTTTGTTGTTTGGTAAATACTCCGTCGTAAACCACTTTGAGTTCGCTCGGGTGGATTCGCCAGCTTCTGATTTGAGCCACTCTTGAACTATTGGAGTTATATCAATATCTACATCTTCTGTTCCAGTATCAAAATATTGAGATGGCTCTATTATATTAGATTGTATGGAGTTTGATATATTTTTTCTCAAAGGAAACGTTCCCCCTTGAGTGTTCCAGGTTTTTAATCTATCTCTATAAATCCAGTTCGATTCATAAGAGTCTTGATAACTCTCCAGGTCCAGGCCTTCGCCCTCTGTCCAAGATTCTAATACTGGTGCAGCACATATGTAAAATTTGTTTGGTAGTGTATCAGAGTGCTTTGCGTTGAAAACTTTTAACTTATATATAACAGAGCCCGATGAAGGTATTTCGCCTTTCTCAATGGATTGGTTGATTTCTGTAGTTGAGAATTCAAAAATTGCTCTGGAGTTTTCTATTGAAGATGTTGATTGAACTCCATAAATTGAAAATACCTCAGAAACATCAGAGGCGCCCATATTTGATAGAGTCGCCCTTGTTGTTTGGTCTGGCTTGAATGCATTCGTTAGTGTGTTGTCTTTTTCGGAATGAAATCTTTTTACACTCATTAACTTATTCTCCCTGTTATATCCCCGGGGGATTTTAACTCCCAAACCATACTAGGTGGAATATAGATCTCTGAGCCATCGTGTAATGTGTTAGTGGGAATATTATAGGTTGTATCTGAATAATTATCACCTGTTTTAACTGTAATCTTTATTCTTTTTATGTTCTCTATCTTTGGTACTGATATCTTATTTAACTTTTGAGTTATTAGTCCAAGAGAAATATTTTCTCCTATTCTAGGCTGATCATTCGTCATCATTTCAAATAAAATTTCTCGAATGGATGCAAGTGCTGAAGATTTGTCTGCAGAAGGGTCTAATTTCAAATCCAGATCAATGCCTATATTTAAAATTTGGCCATCTAATATCTCATATATATCATTTATCATCTTAACCCTATTTAAGTGAACTCTGATGTTATGTTTTAAAGCATCGTTAGTTATCTGCATTCTACCATTTTCATCCTGGGATAGAACATAAATTTTTATTGTTCTCCTTAAGTCTTCAAGGTCCTGTACAACATTGACTTTTGCGACTTGGCCCAAATGAGAGGGCATCAATCTTATTTGTGCTTCTACATCTGTAAGAGTTACTGCCCTAGCCTGAGAGCCTTTTGCTGCCGAAATAATTTGTGAAATCTCTCTTGTTGAGGTATGAGAAACAGACCCATTAAAGGGAGTACTATTTGTAACTGATATGTTGTTCCTGATAAAATTCATCTGCTCCTCTGTTAAAGATGAAGGGTCCTTAAAATCTATTATTGGAGAGATTATATTATTTATGGACCCGGCGGCCGCATTAGAGCGACCAGGAGGATTTGATCTGTATACAATCGTCAAAACAGTATTTTGAGGTGCGACGCCCATAGTTTGAGATTCTGAAAACATTCTTGGAACTGAATCTTCTGCTTCTCTAAATACACCCCCTCGTATGTTTCGGGTTCCGTTTATTGCGTCGGAAGGACTATTAAAGGTTCCATCTATCGACAATGCATCTTCAGACCCATATCCAAATAGTAAATAGTAATTTCCCCTCTCCCTTATGACTTGATATCTTCTTGGTATAATTCTGTCTTGGTACGTTATTATTCCTGTTTCTGGGTCAATTACTTCTACTTGCTTTAAATCCATTAGCAGGTTTGGGACCTCTTCAAAAGTCAAACCTTCCGAAGTGGTACAAGAAATAGCTTCAGAAAAATGATCATCCGGGATTCGTATTTTTGTAAAATGGTTTCTAGGAAGTGGCCCGCACTCTATTTCTGTAGTCTTTATATCACCTAATTTTGCAAAACCCGTTGCTTGGCCAAGCATAAAGGACGCAGCAGAACCATCTTCTGAAAATGATTCCGGCAATATCCTCACTTTATCTGCATGAAAAAACAAAGGAGTAACTAGCTCTACTGTCTGTTTGGAGTCTGTCTCGAATAAGGTTCCAGGGCGTAAAGACCAATCGGCTATCGGATTAGCAGCAGTATAAGTGGCATTTGCTAACATCGGGGCAGTGATAGTAAGCAGACCGCTAGCTACGGTTGATCTATAAGTTGATATCCCCTCTTCTTCTGCGAAACCCTCAAGACTAGAATTTAATCTTGAACTGCTGGCAAGTCTCTCGTTTGCTACAAACTGAGCATAAAAATTTAATTGCTCTCCCACCAAAGATATCATATCGAACATTAAAGATCCGAAACTAGTCCTACTAAAATCTCTATACGTGTCAGGATATATAGTCCTTGCTCGGTTTATAAGAGACTGCTTTATTTCATCGAAAGTTACGACTGTATAATCAGTGTTGTTGCTACTTTGCGGTCGGTTGCTCATTCTATTACCCTCTCATCATTTTCTATCTTTTCAAGACCTGTAATATAGTCTGTATTTTGCACGTCAAACCTTTCAAGCAGTTTCACAAAAAGTTTATTTGCAGAATTTAAAGAAAAAGAAGATTTAAATACAACTGAATTTAAAATCTGATATACAATTATCAGCTTCATCTTATTATTATCTATGTCTTGGGCTGTTGAGTACGATTCTATTTTCAAAAGCTTGATCTCTGGGAGATATCGTTCCAATTGTCCTCGGATCCTAGATGACAAATCTGCAAATCCAGTCTCATTTCTCTCTAAGAACAGGTTCCTTCTTATGCCTATTCCTAAGTTTGGTTCCATTGGCCATTCTCCAGGGTTTGTCAATAGGAGGTTTACAAAGTTTCTATGATATGAATCAAACTTTGATAAAATTGGCTTGTATGGGCCGTAGGTTTTATCATAAACCAAAGGAAACTCTGGCTGCTCTTGTCCTCTAAACATTAACTCTGCATTATCTAGTACGACATTTGTTAACAGTGACACTGTTGTATTTCTCCTTTTTTCTCTAATAAATAGTAAGTTCTTTATATTCTTTTCGGAGTTATAAGCTTACATTTAAAGTTTTATGGATCCTCGTATTCACTACACTCTTCAGGAGGAGGTATCCCTTCTGCTTGTCGACAGGCAGCATTCTTCAATGTCATGTCTGACTTTAATGCTGGTGTTCCCAGCGCCAAGATAGTTATAGGTGTTAGTGGGTGACCGTACCTCCCATAGTGCCCTGCATCATATTTGCCGTCTTTTTCCCATGGTTTCCATGGCTCATCCGAGATACATGGCATACTGAATGACATTCCAATGTCGACAAATGGTAACTGGCCAGAATAAATATATGCTACTGTTTTCAACAGAGTCTTTGTGAGTCTGGCTGGCATCATAGGCCATGGTGATAGAAAAGCCTGGGCAATATCAATAATGCCAGTAGGGATAATTGGGGCATATGCTCCTCTTTCGGATCCGCGTCGACCAGACTTCAATAATAGGCCGTTGATTGTTGTATCGTCCACTGTTCCAAGAGTCAAAGATGCTAAGCCAAAATCTCCATAAGGATTTTCCTTGGAGGTACCTGGCATTCGCCTCAGGTCACAATTTAAGTAATGGGCCCTCATTTCCTTATATGCAGGGTCTATTTGATTAGCAATTCCTCTAAAAATTATTGATGGCAGTTGAATTAGTAGTTTCAACAATTCTTCCCAAAACTGTTTCAGAAAGTCTCCTCCGGGGAAGTCAAGACAGTTTGCTTTCGCGGGGTCTGCCGGGAATTGGTCTGTAATACTTTTCTTGAACTGCTCTGGTGATATCGGGATCATGTCGAACATACTAGACGCAGGCACACCACAAACTTCCATAATAAATGCCAATGCTGTCTTTGCGCCTTCGAATTTGGTTGGCAAAGTTCCATAGCCTCCAAGTATAGACGTAGACAACAAAGAGACATGTGCCGCGTATCTTTTCATAGGAAAAATATATTGAAAATAATCTTTAAATTCTTGAGTTTCCTTTAATTGAGAAACTATAAAATCTTTTGAAGTTTCCAAATCTAGCCCTGGGTTTTCTGGGTTGAATGCAGCAGGACAAGATTCATAATCCAATAGTCTTTCTTTTTTTAATATAGGCAATGAAATAGCGAGATGATTGTTACCTTGCCAATTGGTCCATATCCTATATTGTCTTGTTCTTCTTGATGTCATAGTGTAGTTGTCTGTATTAAATACTGCATCAGCCCAGTAAAGCCTTCCTTCTTCATCGTCGATGGCTGGCCAGCCAAAAGTATCAAAGAGTGGCCACTTACCATCAATGGGCTGGTTGTAATTCCGATGTTGGTTTGATCGATACGGCAGTTGTTGTTGTTTTAAATAATTTAATCTTGCGCCATGAGATATTTTTGAATTTTGTATAATATCTTTTTTTTCCTCTTGTGTGAGGCTGTTAGTATTGACGACTTTGGCCAAATATTGATTGAAAGCACGAACAGAAGTATAGACAAAGGGCGGATCTGCTTCGAAAATACCCAAACCGAATTCGGAGTCTTCGGCGGACAGGAGCAAACGAAGCTCTTTTGATATTATTCTGCCTTCTAATTTAATATATTCTTCTATATAGAGGTGTGTTTGCGCGCCTGAATCTTTACCTCCTGGGTTGAATTCTTCTTCGATCATATAATATATTTGGTTTGTGCGGGCTTCACCAAACGGGCCCATGACGTGAGGGACGTCCATGACGGGTACATGATTTTCAAAAAACCATTCTTGAAAATCTAAATCTGGTCTGTTTGGACTATAGACCTGTTTTGAAAAATCAGGCAGTTTTACAATCTCCTCCTCTATTATACTTTTCAAAGCATCTTGAGAATTTGTAATGTTTGTTGTTCTTGTTATAATTTCTTTCCATATTTTTCTAACCTTTGAGTTTCTGTTTAGTTCTAATAGAACATGGTGCGACAAATAATCTTTAAAGACTGGAGTGGTCACCACCGGCTCGATGTCCCATTCCGCATACGCTAGCGCTCCTTTAAGCAAAGTGTCTATCATACAGACCTTTATAAATGCTCTTAATGCTAAATTTTGTAGTGATTTTTCTGTTGCATCAGGTTTATCGAATTCTGCATTAAATGCTGAGTTTTCAGGCTTGGCAGCCTCTCTCATATATTCCTTCAATGCGTCTCCTAGTATAACTTTGTTGAAATCCAAAACTGTATCTGACACCAACCCATACCTATTTGTAATGCAATTGTTATCATCTATTCTAGCTTCTCCCGCAAGCCGGGCATGCATTTCTTGTGCGTAATCATCTTCGAACATTATAGATTGTTTTAGTGATTTAAGTAATTTATCATAAATACACGTATCTACCAACTCTTTGTGCATTCCTTGACAGAAAGCATATGGGCTCCGATTGTGACCGTGAGACCAATAAATAAGATACCTCAAATTATCTTGCTCTTCAGGTCCATTGAAGGAAAACCCATCAGCCAACATATTTTTCACAACTTTTTGAGCTAATACTTCCTTTTTACTATAATAGGCCCTATTAAAGTTCGAATTATGCTGTGTCAGCCGATCTGGTATGCTTTCACAATAACTGAACTTTTTTAAATTATTTGGATTATTTGGGTTTCTCATTGTCTGTAATATATGAAAATCACTTTGTATCACAAACTCATAAGCATCTTGGTTTCTTCCACCCTCAAATGTCCTATAATTAATATCTGGTCGATAAATTGCATTAGGTTGAAATATCAGACTTCTGTCGTGCCAGCCCTTATTCCCCATGTCCTCATTATCTAACATTGTTGGACGCCATATATTTGCGTCGTTAAGTTGAAGCCCGAGAGACATGGGCCGGTTCGAGTTAAAAAAAGCCTTCAGCCTGTATAAATGAAGCCTCGCTATTAGTGGAGGCGAATATTGAAGCCTCGTTTCTACACTTTTTGATAAAACTTGAATTCTATCAGATATGAATTCTAGAAGACCTGGATCGTTATAATCTTCTTCATATAAGTTTATTAACCAGAATCTCCAGCGTAATTGCTTCTTGATTGCATCACCACCATCAGCATGGAAATAGTTAATATCATACCGATCGTCTAGGTTTTTGTAATTAGTTTCTTTTATCATACTCGATTTATAAAGCAGGGTTCTAACTACTTCTTCAGTACTGCTGAACTCTACAGACAAACGAGAGGCTTGATTGTGTTCCCTAGCTGGGCGGGCAAGAGTTGTTCCCCTTAGAGAATATGCATGCGCCTCATAAGGCCAATTAGGTAACTCTTGTTCGCTGATGCGGACTTCATCTCCGACCTCTTCGACATTGCGCGTGTAAACTACGGGGCGCCCGTCACGGTCACCACCGATAGCTATATATCGAATGTCTTCTAGACTTATCATACCTAAGACAAACATGTCTTCGTTATTTGGGTCTCTTAGCTTTTGTATATATTCTTCATATGTTAGTGGCCTAGGGCGATGCGGACTATCTGCTAACTCTCTACTTAGAACACTTATTGGTTCAACGTCACCCGAAACAAGATCCCGTAGCGCGCTGGTCGTGCTAAGTGACAAATATTCATTTAGAGACCTCGCGCCTTCGTACTGAGTGTCATTCGAGGTTCGGGGAAATTGTTGCGCTGTGACAAACGGAACATACTTTTCTCCAGTATCTGGGTCAATTTTTGGCTTGACCGCATATTTTTTATGAACCAGTCTCGTTTCTGTTTCGCCTGTTACAGGGTCTCTGTATTCTACTTCCTCTGTTTCAAACATTGCAAACAAAAATTTTGCGATGCCTGGGTGGGTTTTAGGAGTCCAGCTTTCAAATTTAGCCTGCCGTCGTTCTGATTCTTGAATCACAAGATTAAGTCTCTGGGTCAACGAAAACACTTGTTCTTCTTGAGCGCCATATGCTTTGTTGAGGCGGTCTATTGTGGGACTTGTATCGCGAAACGGACCATGATCAGTAGAGAACGTCGGCTCAAAAGTATCATTTTGGCCGTCATTTGGGGTCCAAGTTATAGGGTTACGGTATAGTCCTATATTCCTTCGATTTCCGGCGCGTGGATACTGTGAACCCTCGAAAGGGTCCTGTTCGCGGCCTGCCCATAATTCTAGAATCTTAATCTCATTATCAAAATATGCAGAGATTAACCAATCGCTCAACTTCCTAGTGTGCTCTACATGGGCTGCATCACTATGTTGATTTGTTGCATTAGGGTCATCTCCTTGGTGTAAGTGTTTTGCGTACTTTCCACTCCATATATATTCAAATTTCCAAGCAAGCATGATCTCATCCGGACGATTCGCAAGATCTTCGTTATTTGCGTTTTCGCCCAACATATTTTGGCGGTCGGTGGCGATCATGTCTACAGTTATTTCTGAAAAAAGCTCTTCGGGATAATTCTCTGCATCTGTGTCAGTAATGTCTATGCATCCAGCGTCGCGGAGACTAAAAATAGATGTATTCTCGCGACCAGGCTGAGAGTAAAGTCCTCCCCGAGTAGTAATTGTAACATCTGGATATGAAATACTTCCGACTCCAGTAAATTTATCATCGCCGCGGCTGCGAGAAAGTCCAATATTTTTAAATAAATCTCTTCGTGGTTTAAGAATCATATGGACATAAGCAGAGATAATTGCTATCCCTTCTCTTGCTGCTTCTTGGAGTCGAGATTCTTTCTCTGAAAAATTAGAAGCAACAAAATCTGATTGGCTCATTCTTCCTTGCAAATAATCTATAAATTCCTGATCTTCTATATCTGCAAACTGACTACCACCAGTATAGGTATCAAACGTCTCATCATAGGCTGCACCTACAAGAATAGCATCGTTAAACTGTTGAAGGGCCTGGCTGTACATTGCAAGCCTGGTGGCATCGGCCTCCAATGACAAATAATGTTCCTGTTCATATCCAGGCTGGGTTCTCGCATCATTGGGGACTGTACCATCAGACCCCATATCTGGGACATATGTTGATAGTGTACCCAAGTAAGCCTGTTTAGCCGGGTGAAATACTGATTCTGCTGTTCTTTGTATTCCTTTGTTCATAAAGTCTGGAAACGTGTTTATTACCGCATTTGGGTTTCCTATTCCGTATCCAGGTGGCATCAACTCTCCAACTTCCATTCCTGAAAATTCCCTTAAAGATGCTTCCTGGTTTTTTAAATCTTCTTCTGCTTTTTGTAAAGCTTCAGAAATTTCTTCGTCTGATAAACAGCCATCGCCGGACTGAAGCTTATTTCTAATTGCTGCAAGAGTTTCTGCAGTGTCAGAACAGGAGGCCGGTGCTGGTAAATCATCCATCTTTACTAGTTGCTCGCAGATTGAGTCGGGAACATATAATCCAATCGTTCCAAAAAAATTAGTTATATCATCCTGAGTTGATAAAGAGGATCCTATATCTGAAGCCTTCACTACTCTTTCTATCATGTTCATGGCTGCGGAATCTAAGGGCTTTCCCTTTAGCAAGTGACACAATTCTTGTCCTGTCACTATGTTTGCGACGTCGCCAAATGTCTCTTTTGCTTTCTCCTTCTGGGCCACATCTACGCCTAGATCTGTAAATGCCTCTGCTAGTGCTTGATTTGCCAAGGCGCCGCCTAAAGTTGAGCCGGCGGCGATGAATTCTTTCAACTGATCTTCACAAAAAGGGAAAGCTATCTTATCTATAATTGTTGATACAAGAACCTTAAGTGCTTGCATTAATAATTGCCCCATCTGTTCTGAGAACATATTTTCCCAAGAACTCTGGAAATATCCAATCGCTGGGACCTCTGGAAATGGCGGCAAGTAAAAGCTTGGCAACTTTAAATCAAAGCCTGGTAGTTTTATACACTTTAAATAATCACAGAATATAGAGGCAAGGTCTAGTTTGTCAAAAAATTGCCTATAAATATCA
>Ga0209348_1000574_pt1 | contig 18852 bp, 33 predicted proteins | sample ETNvirenome_2_30_FD_184065 | JGI IMG/M metagenome (GOLD analysis project Ga0209348, IMG submission 184065) | Marine viral communities from the Pacific Ocean - ETNP_2_30 (SPAdes) (version 2) | ecosystem: Environmental > Aquatic > Marine > Oceanic | place: Pacific Ocean | collected 2013-06-22
ACATCTGACATAGCTTTTGAAGAAGAAGTAATGTTAAGTGGTTTCGCTTCTGCACCAACTAAACAAGAAGGTGCTGGAGTAGTGTTTGATCAAGCAAATGAAACTTTCACTGCTAGATACACTCACGAAACAATCGCTTTAGCATTTGCTATCACTGAGGAAGCAATTGAAGATAACCTATATGACAGATTAGCTGCAAGATACACAAGAGCTCTTGCAAGATCTATGTCAAACACGAAGCAAGTAAAAGCTGCAAACGTGTTAAACCAAGCAGAAGTAACTACTGTTAAAGGTGGTGACGGAGTGTCTTTAATTAACACTTCACACCCACTAGCAACTGGTGGTGTATTCTCTAACCGTTTAGCAACTGCTGCAGACCTTAACGAAACTTCGTTAGAGCAATCGTTAATCGACATCTCAGGATTTGTAGATGAAAGAGGATTAAGAATCGCAGCTCAAGGTGTAAAAATGATAATTCCAAAAGAATTACAATTTACTGCTGAGAGATTGATGAAGTCTCCTCAAAGAACTGCAACTGCTGATAACGATATCAACGCAATCGCTTCAATGGGAATGATTCCACAAGGATACAGTGTTAATAACTTTTTAACTGACACTGACTCATTCTTCATTTTGACTGATGTACCTAACGGTCTAAAACACTTTGTTAGAGCACCAATCAAGACTGCGATTGAAGGTGACTTCGATACTGGTAATGTTAGATTTAAAGCTAGAGAAAGATATTCTTTTGGATTTTCTGATCCAAGATGTATCTTTGGTAATGGTAAATTACCAACTAGCTAATACTAATTAAAAAGTATTAACATGAGGGGCGGTGTTCACATCGCCCCTTTTTTTATGTATAATAAAAAGACCTAGAATAAATTTATTATGTAGACTGGCTAGGCAGACGGTATAGAGACTACATAACTAACGCTATACAGAGGAGAAAATTATGGCAGGAACACACTTTACAAACCCAGTAATGTTTGCTGGTTTGAATAACAATAAAAAATGGTTTAGGGATTTACCAGTAGATAATAACCCTAACTACGTATGTTATAAGGATGACTTTATTTATAACACTTTACCTTCATCAGAATGGTCAACATCTATTGCAGATGGTGGAGCATCAGCAGGAATATCTAACGAGGTAGGTGGAGCAGTAACTTTAACTTCAGCAAATACTACAGATAACAATGGAATAGCTTTAGTAAAAACTGCAAACACTTTTCAAGCTGTTGCAGAAACTAAAGATAGCACTGGAGCAATTACTAACCCAGGTACAGTAATTTGGTATGAAGCAAGAATTCAAAACAATGATGCTAACGCTACTGATTATGGTACTGGATTAGTTGAAACTTTTACTGGAACTTCTGGATGGAGATCTGCAAATAGAATCTCTATTGAGTCTAATAACGGTGAACAGTTTTACAGATTTGTAACTAAAAATGGTTCTGGAACAAATCAAGAGACATACACTGCATACACTATTACTGATAGTGCTTATGACACTGTAGGATTTAGAGTTGATAGAGCTGGAAAAGTTGAGTTTTTTGTTAATAGAGTTCTAGCAGCTACTGTTACATCAAACATCAATACTGATGATATGCAAATGTTTGCAGCCTCAGTATCAGCTTCTGCATCAGGTCAGAGAGTAACAAAATTAGATTATATCACTTGTACTCAAAACAGAAATGCTTCTGAATTGATTGGTATAGTATAATAATTAGTGGCTCCTTCGGGAGCCACAACTTAAAAGGAGAATTTATGGCAGTAAAAGCCGATATACAAGCAACTAGATCAGCAGCAGCTGCAGGGGTGACTGCAATTATTTCACAACCAGTAAGATTAAAAGGTATTATTATTGCTTCAAGTGGAGGTGGTGCTGGAGTTTTAGAATTAACTACAACTTCTAATGCAGGAACAACTTTGTTCCAAGCTGATGTACCAACTGGTGATGTAATTAATTTTAATTTTCCTGAAGATGGTATTTTATTTCCAAAAGGAATTTTTTGTAAAACTAAAACACATATTACAGCTTATACACTTTTGACAGATAAATACAGTGCACCTCAGTTAACTACAACTAACCCAGGATAATAAATGTCTGGGGGTGGTAGTTTTACATCAGATCAATCGGTAAAACACTCAACTGGTACGGAACAAATGGTTCCAACTAGTAGAAGAGCTAGGTTAACTTCAATTCAAGCAAAAGGTAATTCAACCGATGGATCTATTATTTTTAGATCTGGTGGTGCAACTGGCACAGTAATAGCAACATATCTTTTTGGAGAAGAGGGTTTAGATATGTACTTACCTGGATCAGGTATTTTTTTCAAAGAAGGTATACATGCAACTATTGCTAATACCGCTGGTGTAACAATTACATTTACTTAATATGGACAATTATACTTTAGAATTATTAAGTTTTAGAAAAGGTGGAATGCCACCAAGAAATAAAAAAAATTTCAGATCTACAAAATCAGGAGCTGGAATGACTGAGGCTGGAGTTAAAGCTTATAGAAGACTCAACCCTGGTTCTAAATTAAAAACAGCTGTAACTGGAAAAGTTAAACCTGGGTCAAAAGACGCAAAACGTAGAAAGAGCTTTTGTGCTAGAAGTTTAGGACAAATGAAAAAATTTCCAAAAGCAGCAAAAGACCCAAATTCAAGATTAAGACAAGCAAGAAGGAGATGGAAATGTTAGATCAATTAAAAGAAATTTATTACAGAATCGAATCTAAAATAATAGGAATTCCAAATCAAATTCATGGTATATTATTATTGTTGATTTTAATAGTTTTAATATTAAAATAGGTATGCATGGCTTACCTAAACGCAAATATACCCCCAATTTACTGTAAAATTAGAAAGGAGTATTTATATGATCTCAAAGAAAATAAAGGACAGTATAGTGACTGTGTTATCTTCAGTATTAGCAGTATTTCAGGTAGGGCTATCTTATTTAACATTATGTTACCAAATGGTGCGTGTTATTGGAGGTTGCCTATCTCAGCATTTTTCCAAAAACAGTTTGATAGAGCCGAAGTGCCCGATATGCAAGTACACGAGTTGGAATTGTGGAATTGTTTTAGTTACTGGCCTAGTGTCACTTGTTTTGATTGGTTGGATGGTTTAAAAGGAAAGTACTTAGGCTTAGATAAAAAATTTTATCATGGTAAATATATCTTTACGATCGACTGGGCACATCCAGATGTTAATATCATTGATACGGAACATTCTGAAATTCCTCAAGAACATAAGTGTGCACATATATTGGAGCTTGATAACGGTAATTATGCAGCTCAGCCTAATAATCGTATTTTGTGGCACTGTACTAGTTATACTACTGATAACGATTGGCCTGACTATAAAGTCCAAAGTACATATTGGGATGCAGAGGACTCTAGCATGGTTACGGAAGATAGTGATAGAATGTTTTACCAAATGGAAAAAATAAAAGAAGATAAAAGAGATTACGAAAAATATAAAGACTACGCATCGGACATGTCTTTTGAAAATAATGGAAAAAAAGATGAGTAAACAACCATTAACAATATCTGAATCTGCTGCTGTGCAAATGCCGATGAAAACGGTTGCTAGTTTAATAATAATTGTAGCACTCGGTACCATGGGTTACTTTCAAATCATAGAACGTCTAAACATTGCAGACACCAAGATCAAGATAATGGAACAGGATGTTGAGCAGAATACAGAGTTTAGAATCAAGTGGCCACGTGGACAGATGGGTTCATTACCCGCCGATTCTGAGCAGTACATGATGTTGGAGGATATTTATAAAACTTTAGATCGTATAACAAAACATATTGACGACATGGCTTTGAACAAAGTCAACATAGAATTCTTAACAAAACAGATGGATAAAGTTTTGTCTGATATTGAAAAATTAAAAGATGCAAATAGGGACATAAAATATAATGGCAACGGGACGAATAACTAGAAAAGTTTTAGACTATATAGCTCACATAAACAAAGAAGCTAAACAGATGAGTTACGTAAAACAATTAAAAAAATCTGTAGAACATGGTAAGAATGGTACACAGAAATATGTAATTAAAGAAGGAGAGAACAAAGGTAAGGTAGTATGATTGAGTCTATAGTGGCTTTGTTAATGTTTGTAAACGGAGAGATTAAAGAACATTTAATTCAACCTAACGGTATGGCCCAATGTTTACGCGGAAAACGTGAAGCGGAGAGAACTTTTTCAGAGTCTGTATCCTACAAATGCTATAAGGGTAAAGCAGAGATAGAGTTATACCAAGGAAGAAAATATATTAAAGCTTTAATATTAGAATAAAAAAAATGCAAATCTACGATTTAAAATTACCACATGAAATAATTGGTGAGATTGAAGAGTGGAAATTAGTTTGTGATAAAATTAAAAATTCGCCTTTAAAAGATTTAAAAGAGCATGATAATTTAGGAACTGAGACTAATTCTTATCAAACAAGTATTCCTATTCATTTAATAGAATCTTCATATTGGTTACCTTTTACATTAAGAAATTGTGCTAGATTATTTGGAGGTAATCATAGAAATTATTTTTTAAGAAAATGGGATGGTCATTTTGATGGATATGATGTGTGGATAAATTATTCTTATAAAGGAAATTATAACCCCACGCATAATCATGCAGGTGCAATATCGGGAGTTATATATTTACAAAATGACAAGGATGAAACTATTTTTGTAGATAATAATTATAAGTATATTGGTAACAGAGGTGATATGATATTATTTCCCTCTAATACAAAACATAAAGTAGATGTTCAAGAAAAAGACTATGAAAGGATTACATTTGCATTTAACATAAATTATAAGGAGCTATCATGAAACTTACACGAAACTTCAGCTTACAAGAGCTAACTAAATCGGATACAGCAATTAGAAAGGGAATTGATAATGAACCTAACGCTGATCAAATAGATAAATTAAAAATGCTTTGCGAAAAAATTTTACAACCGGTACGTGATCAATTTGGCAGAGTAAAAGTGACAAGCGGATTCCGTAGCCCAGAATTATGTGTTGCCATAGGATCGAGTTTGACTAGCCAACATTCAAAAGCAGAGGCTGCAGATTTCGAGGTCTTAGGCGTAGACAATGCTGAGGTTGCAGATTGGGTTTATAAAAATTGTGAAACGGATCAATTAATTTTAGAATTTTATACTCCAGGCGAACCGAACTCTGGATGGATACATGCTAGTTATGTTCCGTTTAATAGAAGAGCACAATACATGAGAGCTTTTAAGGAAGAAGGAAAAACTAAATATAAACCAATAACAGGAAAGGCAGTTGATTTGGTATAAATATGGCAATAACAAGAGGATCCATACCACAACAAATTGAAGGTAAATTAAGAGGTGCAAGAGATGAAAAAGAAAAAAAACGAAGAGTCATCGCATCTATCAAAAAGAAATCCAGAGGCAAAAAAGTTAAGGTCTAGAATCTACCTTTCTAAAGTGATACAATCTAAAAAATTGTACAATAGAAAAAGGATTAAGATTTATGACTAAATTATGTCCCAGAGGTAAAGCTGCAGCGAAAAGAAAATTTCGAGTTTATCCTTCAGCATATGCTAACGCTTACGCTAGTAAAATTTGTGCTGGTAAAATTAAAGACCCAAGTGGTGTAAAAAGAAAAGATTTTAGAGGTCCAAAACCAGCTGGTAAAGTAAGTGGTGGAGAAGCAAAAATTAAAAAAGTTGCGGGTGCTTTACATAAAGCTTCAAGACTTCATAAAGCACAAGCTAAATCATTAGATTCAGTTGTTAAAGCAAGTAGCGGAAAATTTGCACAAACTTTAGAACCTTATACAGGAACTTATATAAAAGGTAATCTTGCTGGTCATGAGGTTTCAAATAAAAGTTACAAAAACTATTACAAAGGAATGTTAGATGACTAAAAGCAAAAAAACAAAATCTATGGATCCAAGAGAAGGTTTAGAATTTAAAAAAGGAAAACCGAAAAAAGGCACTTCAGATCATTTAGGAAACCCGGTTGTTGTGCGTAGTGCAGATAAGGGTAGAATGTTTACTGCTGCTGAAGTCAGAGCTTTAGATGAAGCCAAATCAGAAAAAAATTATAAGAAAAAAGATAGAATTAAACAAAGTAAAGATAAAGATAGAATTAAATTAATGGGTACAAATTTAACAAGATTTAGAGAAGGTGGCATGTGCCGTGGAGGTGGAGCAGCAATTAAAGGAATGAATTTTAAAGGTGTATTCTAATGGGACTAAAGAAATGGTTCGATCAAAAGTGGGTAGATATTGGGAGCAAACGAAAAGATGGTTCTTACGCACCGTGTGGCCGTTCAAAATTAGCAGCGGATCGAAAACGGAAGTATCCAAAATGCGTCCCTGCTGCAAAAGCAGCAAGGATGACAGAATCCCAAAGGAAGAGTGCCGTTGCGAGGAAAAGAGCTAAGCCACAAGGAGTTGGTGGTAAACCAACAAATGTCAGTACCTTTACCAAAAAGTATTATGGTGGTATGATAGAAATCTAAGGAGAATTTATGTCAGAAGAAGTACAAAAATTAAAAGTAAGAGCTTTAAAAAAAATTGCTAAGTCTCAAATAAGTGAGAATGAAGCAAAAAAAATTAAAAAATTGATACCTACTTCAAAAGATAGTCAAAGTATATTTGAAGCTAAAAAAAATAGTCTTCTAAAAAAAATGAGTAATATGAAAATTGGAGGAGAAATGTTGAAGAAAGTAGACAAAGAAAAAAATCCAGGACTCGCAAAACTTCCTGAAAAAGTAAGAAATAAAATGGGCTATGCTAAAAAAGGTAAGATGGCAAAAGCTAAAAAAGGTAAAATGATGTATGCTAATGTTGGAATGGCTGCCAAAAAAGTTAGAGAAAAAGATATGATGAAAGCATCTATGGGAATGGAAGCTAAATCAACTAGAGGATATGGTGCAGCTAGAACCTCTGGCATGGGTTTACAAGATGAACAATTAGTACCAGGAAAGTCTTTGGATTATTACAAAGATTTAATGTAATGAATTATGGCAACGTCAGGAACATCATCATTCGATTTAAATATCGATGACATTATTGAAGAAGCATACGAGAGATGTGGTATGCGAACTAATAGTGGACGTGATCTACGTAGTGCAAGAAGAAGTTTAAATCTTTTATTTTCTGAGTGGGGAAACAGAGGTGTCCACCTTTGGAAAGTTTCATTAAATGAAGTAACATTAACTGCGGGTACAGCACAATATGCTGTAAATGAAAGTGTTAATGATGTGCTAGAAGCTTATATTTCAACAACAGCTGCAGCTAGTAATACTGCATCAACTAATGATATTTCTTTAACAAAAATCGACAGATCTGCATATGCAGCTCTTCCAAACAAATTACAAACAGGACAACCATCTCAATATTTTGTTGATAGACAAACAACACCTCAAATTTTTTTATATCTAGCTCCTGATGCTACAACTTTTACTACTTTAAAATTTTATACAATAGATAGAATTCAAGACACTGGTTCATACAATAATCAAGCAGATGTTGTATATAGATTTTTACCGTGCATGTGTTCAGGACTTGCATATTATTTATCTGTTAAAAAAGCTCCTGATAGAATTCAATTGTTAAAACAACTTTATGAGGATGAATTGTTAAGAGCATTAAATGAAGATGGTCAAAGAGCATCTGTTTATATTTCTCCTCAAACATATTTTGGAGATGGAGTGTAATGAGTTTTGCAACTGGTAAAAGATCAAAAGCAATATCTGATAGATCAGGTATGGAGTATCCATATAGAGAGATGGTAAAAGAATGGAACGGTTCATTAGTCCATGTATCGGAATTTGAACCTAAGCATCCACAACTAGATCCACCATATCATAAAGCAGATGCTGTTGCTTTGAAAAATCCAAGAGTCATGAAATTTCAACAACCTTCACAAGAATTTGCAAATGACCAAACAATATCTAATTCAGGAGGAACTCCTGTTGGTGTAGCTAACTTATCTTTACCAGGAGATTTTGCTTTTCGTACACAAGAATTTGAAGTTACATCTAATGGTATAACAACTACTATTACCAATATGATTCCTGAAGATCCGTCATTACAAAATAGAAGAAGAGAATTAATTTCAACAATTGGAAATGTGGGGGTAACTATTTCATAATGTCAATTACACACGCAGATTTTTTAACACAAGTAAGAAATTATACTGAAGTAGATAGTAATGTTTTAACAGATGCTATCATTCAAGAATTTATAAGATCAGTAGAATTAGATGTTGCTGGTAAAGTAGATTATGACGATCTTAGAAAATATGCTACATCAAATTTTACAGCTGCAAATAGAGCTGTATCCTTACCCTCAGATGTTTTAATATTAAGATCTGTAGAACACATCGATTCAAGTGGTAATAGAACTTTTTTAGAAAAAAGAGACACTAGTTTTATTTCTGAATTTAATGGTTCAGGTAGACAAGGAACTCCTAAATATTATGCAAATTATGATGATTTTAATATAATTGTTGCTCCTGTTCCAGCTGCTGCTGATACAGTTCAAATAAATTATATCAAAGATGCACCAAATTTTACTTCTACAAATAATACTTTTTTATCCACTTACCAAGAGTCCATGTTATTACATGGTGTATTATCTGAAGCTTATAGATTTTTAAAAGGACCCGACAATCTATACAATCTTTATAATTCAAAGTATAATGAAGAAATACAAAATTTTGCCCTACAACAAATGGGTAGAAGAAGACGAGGGGAATATACTGATGGGGTTCCAAGAATAAAAGTAGATTCTCCAAGTCCATAAATTAAAAGGAGAATATTATGGCTATAACAACTAATGCAATCTGTGATTCTTTTAAAAAAGAATTGCTACAAGGTAAACATGATTTTGATACGGCTCCAAATGGAGACACATACAAATTAGCAATGTTTACAAGTTCAGCGACTTTAGGAAAATCGACAACAAATTATGCAACTGCGAATGAAGTTACATCACCAACTGGATATACAGCTGGCGGTAAAGCTTTAGTAAATCAAGGTTGTAAAGTTTCATCTTCAGTAGCTATTACTGATTTTGCTGACTTATCTTTCGTAGGTGTAACATTAACTGCGAGAGGTGCTTTAATTTACAATACAACAACTGACGGTGGTTCTAGCACTACTGATGCAGTAGCTGTATTAGATTTTGGTGGAGATAAAACTGCAACTTCGGGAACATTTACAATTCAGTTTCCTGCATTTACAACATCTGCTGCTATATTAAGATTAGCATAAGGATAATAATGAATGTCAAATACATGGGGTGCACTTAGTTGGGGATCAGGTAGTTGGGCAGCACAAGGTGATGTCGGAATTACTCTTTCTGGATTAAGTGCAACCTATAGTATTGGCACAATCTCTGTTGATGCAGAAGTACAAGTTGGATGGGGTGGCGACACTTGGGGCGAAAACGAATGGGGAGATCTTTCAGGTTCACAACCAACAATTACAGGAATAAGTGCATCATTTAGTATTGCATCTGTTACAACAACTGCAAATGCAACCGTAGATGTTTCTGGAATATCTTTATCATCCTCATTAGGAGAAGAAGTAGCAGGAATATCTGTAACTGTACAAGTTACTGGTAGTTTAGAGTCTATGGCTGTTGGTAGTACGACCATAGGTATAGGCGTTCCAGTAACTGGTAATGTTGCTACTTCAAGTATTGGAACAGCTACAGTTGATGAATCAGAATTAACTGGAATCGGTTGGGGAAGAAGAGCTTGGGGTAATCTTGCTTGGGGTGAAGCTTTCTCAGTTGCTCCTGCTGGACAACAAATTACATCTACAATTAATTTTCCAGCAGCTAATGCATTTACAGATGTTAATGTATCAGTAACATCTGCAGGTCAATTAACTTCAACTTTTGGAAGTTTCTCTTTACAAATTGATCAAGATATCACTGTATTTGCAGCAGAAGATCAATTAGATTTTACAATTGGATCTTTAACTTTTGATGCTGATGCTAATGTAACTGTAACTAGTGCTGGATCTTTAACTGGTTCTGTTGGTAACACGGTTGCTGGTCTAAAAACTCCAGTGGATGTAAGTGGTATTCAAGCTAGTTTTTCTTTGGGATCATTTACTTTAACACAAACCACTACTGAACCAGTAACTGGTCAAACTGCTACTTTATCTTTAGGGCAACATGCAGAAATTCCTGGTCAAATTATTGGTGTAGGAGGTCAACAATTAAGTAGTTCTGTAGGATCTGTAACAGTCACTGGAACAGCAAATATTAGTGTTACTGGTATTCAAATGACCGCATCTGTAGGAAGTCCAAATATAACATCTTGGCAAGAGGTAGATCTCGGAGTAAATAATACATGGACAGAGGTTGATTTGGCAGCGTGATAAATGTATAATTAAAACAATTAGGAGAAAAATTTTATGGCATCAAGTTATTCAAGTGATCTTAAACTAGAACTTATGGTAACCGGTGAAAATGCTGGTACATGGGGTGATAAAACAAACACAAATTTAAATTTAGTACAACAAGCAATAGCAGGTTTTGAACAAATAACACTTTCTTCAGGTGGCACCGTTGCTTTAGTAATGTCAGATGGGGCTCTTTCTAATGCGAGAAACCTTGTAATAAAATTTGCAACAATAACTGCTGGATCTTCAACTGTTTGTACAGTTCCTGATTCAATAGAAAAATTTTATATTTTTGATTGCCGATTAGTAACTAATCCTACAAACTTAACTATTAAAACTGCTTCAGGAACTGGATTTTCTCCTGATGCACAAAAAATTTATGCCGCTTATACTGACGGTACTAATCTTACAGAAATTTCATTAGACACTCTAGGGGGAACTATAGGAACTGCACAAGTTGCTGATGATGCAATTACAAATGACAAAATTGCTGATGATGCGATTAGAGCTGCACAACTTTCAAATAATGCAGTTATAACTGCAACTATTAATGACGATGCAGTAACACAAGCTAAAATAGCTGATGATGCAGTTGGTGCAGATCAATTAATTAATACAACAGTAAGTGCTGGAACTTATACTGCTGCAACAATTACTGTTGATGCACAAGGTAGATTAACTGCTGCATCTTCAGGATCAGCTGGAACTTTAAATATGAGACCTACATTTATGGAATTTGGACCTAACTCAGGAACATACACTGCTCAACCAACTGCAAGTACAATTTATGCTTACGTCCGTGGTGGTGGCGGAGGTGGCGGAGGTGCCAGACAAAACGGCCCAACGGGTGGCGGAAAAGGTGGTCTTGGCGGTTTTGGATTTTTTTCAATTCCAATAAGTCAACCTTATGCAGTACCTTATTCTATTGGAGCCGCAGGAACTGGATCATCTACAATACCTAATTCTGCTCCCGCAGCACCTTCTGGTGCAGCAACAACATTAAATACAAATGATGCTGTAGCAAACGGAGGGGCGGGTGGAAACACAGGTAACCCTGGAACAGGTACACCTGGAACTGCTCCTGGTGCTGAAAAAGCATTTACAGATGGTACGGCTGCACCTAATGCAGATTTAGATATGGGATATGGATCTTTTCCTTTTGGTACAAGATTTAAATCTACAACGTATAACCCATTTGGTTCTGGTGGGGCCTCTCAGACTGTGCCTAATTTTGAAAATGATTTCATGTTAATTTCTGGTCATGGTGGAGGTCCAGGAGTTCGGGGTGGTAACCCGAGTGTTGGTGGTCCTACAAATGGTAACCCTGGAGGATCTGGATCTATAGTAATTTTTGAAAATATAGGATAATTATGGCAAAAGCAATTTTTAGTAACGTGGGTTTTGTAGATGGGGCTTTGGTAACAGTTGTGCCTGAAGCTGATGTAAATTTATGGTGTGGACCAGAGGCAAACCATATTCATTACAATATAACAGATGTATCTGAAAGTGATTATAACGCTTTGTGTACTGATTACACTAAAATGTGGACAGTAACTGCAGACGGAAATTTTTCAGTTGTTGATAATGGATGGGAATCTTATGAACAAGATAAACAAGCATTTATTAATCAAATGAATGGTTATAAATATAATTTACACACTCATTTAGAGGATATAAGTGATTCATTTACAAAAAAAAGTCAAATACAAGAGACACTTACTTTTATAGAAAATATTGACATAGATGCTTTACAAGATACTGGTCACCCAGACATTAGAGAATACCTAGGTTCTAATAATAAATATTGGAATCCTGTTTGCATGTAAAACTGCTTTACTTTACACTAATATTCGATAAAGGTATGGAATGAGTAATTCTATTATTTTTACTTATCCTAAAGAAATTAAAAATGCTCTTGATGATGTTTTACCAATACCGATTAAATTTAATTTACCTGATTGGTACAAAAAACTAGAACATACCAGAGAATTTCCAACTATAAAAGGATGTATGCCTTTTTTAGATACATTAACTTCAGGATACTTACTAAAAATGCCACAAGATTTTTTTGTTGAACATAATCATAGTACTTATACTGGAGATAAAGATTCTAGTTTTCTTTTTTCATTTAATAAGTATACGCCTCAAATACAGGAAAAAAAAATTAATTTAAATACGGTGCACCCAGAAACACACAATCCAAAACAATTAACGGGTTCACCACTATGTGAAAAAAATAAAAATTTAAATTTTTATAAAATTTTAAATCCATTTAAAATAAAAACGCCACCTGGATATTCTTGTCTTTTTCTTCCACCTTTAAATAATCATGATGATAGATTTGAAATAATTCCAGGTATTGTAGATACTGATGTTTTTAACAGAGAAGTTAATTTTCCAATTGTAATAAATGGAGATAAATATCCTAACTTGAAAACAGTTATAAAAAGAGGTACACCATATGTACAAATTATACCATTTAAAAGAGACAACTGGGAACACAAAGTATTGATAGAAAAAGAGAATAATTTTTTAAGTGAAGCATTACAAAATGCAAAATATTTTGTTAATAATTATAAACGAACTTGGTGGAATAAAAAAAAATGGAATTAAAAAATTATATTAAAGTAACAGATAATGTTTTACCTGTAACGGCTATTGCAAGATTAATTCAGTATTTAAATAAATTAAAATTTGAAGATGCATCTATAATTGGAACTCAAGAACAAAGATTTAAAGGAGAAGAACCAGTTAATAAAAATGTAAGGTCTGCAAAAGTAAAAGCTTTAAACAGAGATGTAGAAAGTTTATCAGAACAACACTGGTTCAATGTGCTTGGTTCAACATTTGCAGCCGTATTAGGTGAATATAATAAAGAACATGGAAATACTTGTGTTGATGGTATGGTAGACATTCAAGCAATAAAGTATGAGATTGGCGATCACTATACAGTTCACTCTGATCATTGTTTAAAGTTCGTTAGAACAATGAGTATAATATTATTTTTAAATGACGACTATGAGGGAGGAGAACTTTATTTTACAAATCCAAATAATTGGGATCAAGAATATTTTGAAGTTAAACCTAAAGCTGGAAGACTTGTTATGTTTCCATCTAATTTTTTATTTTCACATGGTGTAAAAAAAGTTAAAAGTAGCACAAGATTGGTAATAGTAGGATGGATGAAGTAAAATTTAAATATCAATATGTTCCGAATCTCTTAAATGAGAATGAATTAAATTTACTTACTAATCATTGTAAAAATTTACATAAAACAAATACAACAAATTTTGATGTAGGACAAAGTGAAAATTTAGATACATATTTTTATAAAGATCCATTAATGGAAATGTTAGGGTCATCAAAAAAACATATCTTTGAAAAAGTAATTGGTAAAAAATTACATGAAACTTATACTTTTTGGAGATGCTACACTTTTGCTTCAGATTTAAAAAAACATAAAGATAGACGTTCATGTGAAATAAGTGCTACAGTTTTTATAGATGCAGATAAAAATTCTGATGATTGGCCTATTTATATGGAGGGTAATCCAGTAAGTCTTAAAAGAGGAGATGCAGTTTTATATAAAGGATGTGATGTTGAACATTGGAGAGAGCAATTTAAGGGTGATTATCACATTCAAGTGTTTTTACATTATGTAGATGCAGAGGGGGAATTTAAAGATTATAAGGGAGATGTTAAAAATGAAAATAATTCAAAATGATAGAGGAGATGGTAAAATTATTTTTACCAAAGATGAAAAAAAAATTATAGAGAAACAAGGTGGTTTAACATTCAAAGCTGAAAGTTTAAAACATTTTGCTGATAGTCTAGTCAATCTTTGTATAGGAATGATTGACAATATACCCACAAACAAAAGAAAAATGGGCACAGAGTATGGACAACATATTCCTTCAGAAGAAGAAAGGCAAAAAAGTCTTAAACCTAAATTACCTAAATAATTTAGACATCTTTATAATTTAGCTCTTATAAGGTATAATAACTCATGCCTTTAACGAATGTACAGATACAACCTGGATTCAATAAACAAGTTACCCCTACTGGAGCAGAGGGTCAGTGGATAGATGGTGACTTTGTAAGATTTAGATATGGCCTACCAGAAAAAATAGGTGGATGGCAACAACTTGTTGATAATACATTAGTTGGTGCAGCTAGAGAACAATTTATTTGGGCAGATTTAGATGGAAGAAGATATGCAGCGATAGGCACAAATAGGTTGTTGGTTGTTTATTATGAGGGTGCTTTTTATGATATTACACCTTTAGATACAGCTTTAACTGGTTGTACTTTTACTACTGCAAATACTTCAGCGACAGTTACAGTGAATAAACCAGCCCACAATTTAGAACCTGGAGATTTATTTACATTTACAAGTGTTACTCCTCCAGTTGGAGCTGGTTACTCTGCGGCAGATTTTGAAACAAACACTTTTCAAGTAATCACTGTACCTACTAGTGATACTTTTACTATTACGATGGCATCAGCAGCTGGAACAACAGTTGCAGCAAGTGGGTCAGCTGAAGTTAACCCTTATGTTAAAGTTGGATCGTTAAGTCAAACATATGGATTTGGATGGGGAACGGCTTTATGGGGTGGAGGTCAACAAGTTTTTTCAACATTAAATGGAGCATTAAATGATGATACAGCTGGAACTGGTGGAGTTGGAACTTCTATTACTCTTGCCTCAACTACAGGGTTTCCAACATCAGGGACAATAAAAGTTGGAGCTGAATTTATATCTTATACTGGAACTACCACTACCACATTAACTGGAATCACAAGGGCTACCGCAGGAACAAGATCTGCACACTTAAGTGGTGCAGGAGTTGAATATTATACTGGTTGGGGTGAAGCTTCGTTATCACAAACTTTATCAATTGATCCAGCCTCTTGGTCCTTAGATAACTTTGGTCAACAATTAATTGCAACTATTAAAAATGGTAATTCTTTTTCTTGGAATCCAATTAATGCTAATTCAAATGCATTACAAACAAGAGCAGTTAAAATTTCTAATGCTCCTACCGCATCGGTAATGTCCTTAGTTTCAGATAGAGATAGACATTTATTTATGTTGGGCACAGAAACTACAATTGGAACACCTAGTTCTCAAGATAAATTATTTATAAGATTTTCTAATCAAGAAGATATTACTGATTATACTCCAACTTCTGTTAACACTGCTGGTTTTTTTAGGTTAGACTCAGGAACAAAAATTGTAGGTGCTGTAAAAGGTAAAGACTACACTTTAGTTTTAACTAATACTGCAGCTTATGTAATACAATTTGTTGGTCCACCTTTTATATTTTCTGTAAGACAAGTAGGATCAAATTGTGGAGCTATAGGGCAACACTCTATTAAATATGTAAATGGTGCAGTTTATTGGATGGGCGAAGCTGGTGGTTTTTTTGTTTATGATGGTACAGTAAAAGCTCTACCTTGTTTAGTAGAAGACTTTGTGTTTACAACTAAAGGAGATAATTTAGGTATAAATTATCAGAATGGTGAATCTGTTTATGCAGGTCTTTACACGTTATATGAAGAAATAGTATGGTTTTATCCTAAATCGGGAAGTGATTTTGTTGATAGATGCGTTACGTACAATTATCAAAGTGGAACATGGACTACTGGGTCTTTATCTAGAACTACATATCAAGATGCAAACTTATATGATAATCCTTATGCTACAGAATTTAATTCAACTGGTGTACCCACATTTCCAACTGTACAAGGTGTAACTAATATAAATGGATCAACAATATATTACGAACATGAAGTCGGTAATAATCAAGTAGATGCGTCAGGTAATAAAACAGCTATACCCGCATTTATTCAATCAGGAGATTTTGATTTATCTCAAGGAGGAGATGGAGAATTTTTTATGAGTGTTAGAAGATTTATACCAGATTTTAAAGTATTAACCGGAGATGCTCAGATAACTATTAACTTAAAGAGATTTCCTGTGAGTAGTGCAGCATCCTCTCCACTAGGTCCGTTTACTATTAATAGTACAACAGAAAAAGTAGATACAAGGGCAAGATCTCGATTTGCTAGTATAAAAGTGGCTAATACCTCAACTGATCAAAGTTGGAGATATGGAACGTTTAGAGCTGATGTTCAACCAGATGGAATGAGATAATGGCAAGAGTAGACATTGTAATACCAGAGCCTACTCCTGAATATACTGAGGAAAACCAAAGACAAATAAATCAGTCTTTACGAACGATGCAAGATAAGTTAAACACTTCTTATCAACAAGAATTAAAAAATGAACAAGATGCTTTTAATTATTTTTTATCATGACAATTAGATACAAAAATCAAGGAATAAATTTAACTACTACGGATACTACTAGCGTTTTTACAGCACCTAGTGATTCAACTGTTTTAATAAAACAGATACAAGTTAATAATGGTTCTAGTGGAGCAGTAAATTTAAGTGTTCAATTTACAGATACGTCAGCTACAGCAACGTTTAGGATATTTAATGAAGGTATTACCGCAACAACTACAAAAGATATTATAAATCATACATTAGTTTTGGAAGCAGGAGATGTTTTAAAAATGACAGCTGGCACTGCGAATGAAATTCAAGGAATTATTTCATTTGCTTTATTAGATCGATCTCAAGAAAATGGATAAAAAATTTAACAAAAGAATAGTAATACAAAATTTTGTGGACGAAAAACATTCTCTTTTATTTAGAGATTATTGGGATACGTTCTCTTCACTTTGTTCAGATAACAGACCAGAACACAGTCATAGAAATTTACACTTTAATAAAATAAAAGATATTCAAGTAAGAACACATCTTAAATATTATCAACAAAAATTAAAATTTTTTATTGATCATTTTTTTCAAACAAAAGTTAAACCTTGGAATGACCCTCAAATTTGTAGATGGAGAGCCGGTGAGTTTATGGGTCTTCATGGAGATAATGAGAATGGAATAGATAAAGTAGATTTTTCTGCAATAATATATCTTAATGATAATTATGATGGAGGAAGTTTGATTTTTGAAAGTAAAGAAACCTACAAGGTAAAAAAAAATGGAGTAATATTTTTTGAAAGTGGTATTCATAATAGACATAGGGTTTCTAAAATAATAAAAGGTTATAGATATACTATTCCTTTGTGGTTTAGATTTATTTAATTATGGCTAGACAAAAATTTGTTCACTACGTACCTAGACCAAAACCTAGAAAGCGTCCAAGAAGACACAAAAAAAGATTAAATAAAAACGAGAAAAGATCACATAAAAAATACAACCGTCAAGGTCGTTAATGGAAGAGCTTTTAAAATTAAAACAAATTGTAGATTCCATACCGATAAATTTAACTGAAAAAGATATAATTAATTTTTTAAAAATTAAAAAAAGGTGGCCATATAAATATACATGGGGTCAACCTAGTGTTGAAATTATACCAAATCAAACGACAAATAATCAGAATATTCTTTTCTATGATATAGACGGTTACTTAAATTTTGAAAGATGGGAATACTTTTATAATCTCGGATTCACTACAATTATATCAAACGTTTTAGACTTAAATGATGACTTAAGATTTTTACAAAAAAAAATAACAGAGGAAACTGGTTTAGGTATAAATGGCAATTTTTATTTTTCTAAACCAGGTAAAAAAGCTAGTTTTGATGCACATAAACATGAATATAATGTTTTAGTAAAACAAATTTATGGTCAATCAAAATGGAAAATAAATGAAGAAACTTTTATTATGGAACCTCAAAACTCTTGTATAATACCAAAAAATAGTATACATCAAGTAATAGACAAAAATGAAAACAAACTATCATTAACAATAAACTTAATATAATTATGAGTGACTTACCAAAAATACCTGCAACAGCTAAAGAAATAATTAAAAATAAAAAAACAGGTAAAATTTATGCTTCAAAAGAAGAATTTGATGCGGATGTTGCAGACCCTAATACTGACACTACGGCTGAAGATTTTAGACAAGACTTAGAAATTACAGTGACTAGAGCTGGCATTATAGGTGCAAAAACAAAAAAATGAAACCTAGGGGTGCCACTGAATTACAAATGGAAATGTTGGAGAGACATGTATCTAAAGAAATTTTAGATCAAGTCCAAATCTGTACTTCTATTCCTGGGAAAGTGCCATTAGACAAAGATAAGCTAAATATTCTTTGGCAAAAAAATTCATGGGATCAACCTAATTTACAAGAATTTTTTAGAAACAAAGACAGACATAAAGAATATGATTGGTATGTTTTTAACAGTCATTGGAATTATGAAAAATTTAGATATTTTTTTGATATACCCACTAACAAATCTATTGTAATTAAAAATGGAATAGAAGATTTTCCAGTAAGAAAAATATATAAAAAAGGTGAACCTATTAAATTGGTACATCATTGTACAC
>Ga0209348_1000575_pt1 | contig 18841 bp, 1 predicted proteins | sample ETNvirenome_2_30_FD_184065 | JGI IMG/M metagenome (GOLD analysis project Ga0209348, IMG submission 184065) | Marine viral communities from the Pacific Ocean - ETNP_2_30 (SPAdes) (version 2) | ecosystem: Environmental > Aquatic > Marine > Oceanic | place: Pacific Ocean | collected 2013-06-22
CAAGTGGATCAAAAAATTCTACTTCTACTCTATCAGTGACATTTAAATTATTAACATCAAATCCAACATTGGTAGTGGTGTCAATATCAGTTACAAAATCTGTTGTTAAGACTTCATTCTGCCATCTATCAACTGATCCATTTGAAATGTAATTGACTTCAGCGGTAGAAACATCACTTGAACCTACTAATCCTGGTACATTATTAGGATCAGAAGTTAATTTAAATGACTTTGTACCATTTTCAATACGAACAGATGGTGTTGGTAATACATTTGGATCTCGAAGGAAGAAAGTACCAACAACATCTCCTTGAACGTCTGAGATTAAACGAATATCTTTAACATAAGCAACAGCACCACTGGATTGACCAACCAGTTTCATATCTAATGTAATATACCCAAAGAAAGATCCTAAAGCTTCTTCTGCCAAAGATTTTGTATCTACATTCAAGACTGATGATGTTTGACTGTAAGTTGTAGGTAAAGAAACAGCTGCACCACCTGCAGGAACAATTGCATAAGGATTGAATGTATATGTTTCGGATGGATTGTTGAATACACCTTTTTTATGATTTGGAGTTGCAACTCTAAATCGAATTAAATTATCAGTCCCAACAGAACCAACAACAGTTTCTCCGATTTGGAATACACCATCTGAACCATCTTGACCATCTGAATTTTTAATTTCAATTAATTTTGGAACTACATCTACATCACCTCTTCCATCAAGGAACTGATAATATCTTGTTTTTGGTTTTAACGCAGATGCAAAAAATTCAGTATTTCTTGATCTCATAAATGTTTCATTACCCGATGAAACTAAAATATTTCTTATCGAAACATCTGTTGTGACTAAAGTATTTCTTGATACTGATGATATGTCTTCTCTTGTTGTACCACCTACTGTAAGTTGCCCAAGATTCTGTCGTGCTGCTTCAACTTCTGCTACTCGTGCCCTATCTGCTCTCGCCACTCTTCCAAAATCAATAGCTGTCCGACCTGAAATTCTTGCTAAAGTTCCCAAATCAATATTTTGATTAAATTGTACTTCACGATTTACAGTTCGACTAATATTGTTATCTTCTAACTGAATCGTTCTTGTGAAGATATCATTTGCAGGATCTAACTCAATGTCTCCTGTATATACTACAACGTGGAAGGGGTTAACATTCTCAACACCTGTTGCAAATGGTTGTTCAATCCAACCAATTTCATCATACTTTAAAGTGACAAATCGACCAGTTTTTTGTACATTTGAATCTAATAAAGCAAAATTCTCTGTATTGTCATTTACATCTGCTGGAGCAAGATCAATCTTCAATGAATTTCTTGATCGAATAGGCACTAACTCATTTCCTGTCGGATTTATTTCAGACTTAGATAAAGCTGAATTCATAAAGTTTGTATTCTTAAAATCATCAACAAAGAATCCAGTCTTAAAACGATTATTTCCTTGAGAATCCTGAATTTGTAAAGTTTTTGTGTCTAATTCTAATAATGAAAGTGAAGTTACATCTTCTAAATTTTTAACTCTTCGATCAATACCACCAATGTCTCTCATAGTGTATCTTCGATTATCAACTAATTTGAAGATAGCATCTTGGGGATTGTAAAGATATGCTGGTAGAGTTATTTGAGCAATCTCCAATAAGAAATTATTTTTCTTTGGTGGTTTTGGATATCTTGATGGTGTTCCTTTCTCAACTATGAATTGTTCTTTAGTATCTAAATATAGTTTATCAATTCTTGGTAAGTAATATTCATAATCAACAACTGATCCTTCTCCAACCTTTAAAAACTTATTTGAAGATCCTGTAAATGTTCTGGAGTCAAAATCAAATGGAGAGGAAGTGCTTGAACTAAAGACATCAACTCTTGGTCTGAAATCTAACATGTCTGATGTTCTGATACCAAAGATTTTTGGTACATCAGTTGCATATCTTTCGTCATCATAACTCAATACTGTAAATAAGTCACCAGAATCAGTGCTTGGTATTGAATAATAATCAAAAATTACAAGTAAAGGATTTGAAGGTTCTGCAACTCCACTATTTCTCACAATACTTGAATAATCATAAAATTCAGGATTTTGACCTTTATTTAATTTGTATGAATTAGTTAGATCTTTTTTATTTCCAATTGTGATTGTTTCAATGGTTGTCTGAATATTAGATTCATCAAATATTACTGTTTCACCAGTTACAAACTTTGAAGAATTTAAATATACAATCTCCAAACTATTTGCATCACCACCAGCATTCGTAGAAATAACTCTTGCAATAGCATTTGAACTTTTTCCCGATATATTTTCACCAACAACTGCGTTTGCTGATACTCCTGCAGACGCACTAAATTTAACTTTATCTAATGTAGGTGTAGTACCATCAACAGATTCATAAATTGCAATAACTTTTGCAACATCAGGATAATTTAAAGAAATTCTCTTATCTTGAACTCTTAATCCAAAGAAGTTGTTAAATGTTAATCCATCTGCGATGTTTGCTGTACCATCTCCCAACGCTGTGCTGATACCCGATGTTCTGTTACTTGATCCAGTTACATTTAACTTTTGACTTCTGTTATATACCTTTTTCTTACTCTTTATAAAATTTTTCTGAATAGTTGTGTTTACTACAACATCAGTCTGACTATTTGATAAATTAGTTATTGTAAAACTGGTTGCTCCAAGACTAAAAGTATCATCTGTAACTGCATTATTTAATCCATTACTTCTATGAACAGAGTATCTTTCTTCATCAAAGGTTGAAAATGAGACACTTGTGATTCCTGTAATATCAGATGTATTAACTACTAACACACCAGCACCAGTTGTAGATTCACCAGTGACTTGATGGTTTAATATTAAATTTGATCTATCTAAATCTACTGAAGATACATTTTCATCAGGTAAAGGAGCAATTAATCCATTACCTGCCTCAATTACAGGAGCAGCTAAAAATGCGTCTACAGATATTGGAGTAGATGATGATGGTAAAGTTCCAAAATAATTTGCAGTTGTAACACCTGAATTAATCGCTGCTAAAGTAATTTCTCTTCCAGTATCTGATATTTTTGTGACTCTATTAAAAACTACGTCTACGTATTCTGGACTAAAATATTCAATTATATCATTTACTTTTATACCTTTTAAACCACCATTGACCAAAGAAGCAGTAGCGATTCCTACTCCTGCATGTGTAGCAACATCAATCTTAAGAACTCCATTAGGTAATCTAAACCTTTCTAAAACTGAGTCTGCAGAAAAGTCTGGAAAATCAGTAACTCCTGTTTGTTTTACAGATTTAATACTGCTTGTATCAAAAACAGTTACAGTTCCAACACCAATTGATAAATCGGCACCATTGACTATAAGTGATTCTCCTGCTATGAAAGTTCCAGATGTTTGACGAAGTTGTATCGTGTCACTATTACTTATTCCAGCAACTGCGAAACCTGTTGCTCCACTATTTTTTCCTTCGATAAATGATGACTTTGGTATAGTTTCGTTACCATATTTTGCTGTATTTAAAATTAACTTCGTATATGTTTGTATATCATATAAGTGCAAATCCCAATTTGTTTTATCACCTTCATACGCTGCATCTGTTAAATTAAATCCATAAGCTCTTGCATCACCTATTTTAGATCCTCCATTTTTAACTTGATCGTATAATTCAACTGTTTCTCCATTTTTAGGGACACCATGTGCTCGATTAACTTTTAATTTATTTGGAGATGAAAATGGAACGGTGACATTTTTGATTTCTTCAGTATCTCTTGGTTTTTCAATGTCTATGATTGATGAAAATGGTTTATCTACCTCATAACCTCTAACATATGCCTTACCTGGTGATAGTTCAATACATGCTAAATCATCAGATGGTGTATTTCCTTGATCAGTTTTTTGATTGCTAAAATATATTCCATTTGTTCCGACTCTATCATTCAAAGAATTATGTAATGATGGAATAAAAGGTCTAACTGTATAATTACCTGACTCATCAAAAGTTCTTTCTGCAAGATAATCACGGATTTGATTATATCTTGTTTTTGATTTTATTTTTTTAATTTTTCCATTATCAACTCTTAATATTTCAACGAAATCAGTGTCCTCTAAATCTGTAAGTAGTTTTTTAGTTAATGTTAATGTAATTTTTAATCTATCTGCACCTGGCGCAGCGAAATTTGTAAATCCTTTTGCATTATCGAAAAGTGATGGATCATCTTTTGAACCTATGAATGATTCTGTGACTTGAAGTCCAACACGATATGATGGATTATTAGTGTAATAGTCTAAAATTAAAGTCTGCTGTGAAACTTTTACAAAATATCCTCTTATAAAAAATACACCATCTCCTAAGGACGCAGCAGAACCAACTGATGTTGCATTTTCAGATATTAAACTCGCAAAATCGGTATTTGCAGATATAGTTGTATTTCCATAAGTAATATTCTCATTACAAATTAATGCTTCACCATCTGAAAATACACTATTACTAAAATTATTACCACTATCAATATATTTGACATATATTGTGATATCATCAATTGGATCTGTAGATGGCAATGCGATTTTTTCTACAGTTGCACTTACGTTTGATATTTTTCCTGTTATTGTTTTCCCGACAAAATTCTCTAAGTATACTGATATATCAATTCCAAAATTAGTTGCATTTAACTTAACAGCATTATAGCGATTATCAAAAGTTATATTACCTGGTATTACAACAGACCCTTGTTTAAAAATATGACTACCAAAATCTTCAATTTGATTTTGTAAAATTGATTGTGAAGTTGTTAATTCTCTCGCTTGGACTGGAAATCCTGGATTAAATAATACCTTATAAAAGTTATTATTCGGATCAAAGTCATCATAATATGGACTTACATTTAAATTTGATTTTTGTGCCATTTTTTAAAATTCCAGTATAATTTTGATATCTTCCTTCTGGCGAGGATCTCTTGTAACTAATGAACGATTATCAATATAAATTAATTCACCTGTCTTTTTATTTATCTCTGGATCTGCAACTCCATTTGTGAAATTAACACCGAGATCTATGACTTTTGAATTGACAGTGGTTGTAATTCCACTAAAATTTTGAACACCCACGTTTAGAGGATTTACAGTTGAACCTGCTTCAAAATCAACAATTTTTGAAATTGTATCCACATCAACGTTATCAGTTTGATCTGTTCCATTACTAAAGTATAATGAACGATCTCTTGAGAATTTAACTACGTTTGTAGTTGAATCATATGAAATTAAATAACCTCTTGCTGTTCCAGTTGCAGTATTTTGTGTAATCTCAACACCAATTGTTGGTGTTGATGCTGGAGTTGAATCCAACTTAATCGCATGAGTTGATGTAAATGTAGAACCTGTGTAAGCACTATCACTACTAAATTGTTCAGGATTTTTTACAATTCCAACTTGAGAGAATTTAGTATCTGTTGGAAAATCTGGTGAAGAATCATCAAATCTTGCATAAACTAAAACTTTATCAGCACCTAACTCAGAATATAAATCAAATCCATGACCTCTTGATGGAGGTATGATTGGAATCAGTTTTGCTCTATCTACCGCATTAATTGTAGATGTTGCTTGAATTGGTTTTAAATTAACAATTCCATACGTATAATTTTTACCACCATTTGAAACTGTTGCATCAGTAATTTTACCATTTGCATTAACAGTTACACTTACCTTTCCCCCTGTTCCATCACCAAGTATATCTAAGGTATTTGTCCCCTCTTGATATGCCTGAGAAGAACTACTTCCAGAATCTTCAATGTATACTTTTTTGATTTGATTATTATTAACTCTTGAGTCTGCTGCTTCTCTTACATCTAATATTGATGAATCAGTTGAAGTTGGCCAATCATTTGGAAGCACTATAAACTCAGTTGAATCAAACTTGATGATGTCACTTGGTGATATTGTGAAAAGATACTTCCATAAGTATCCATCTCCACTTGTTCCACCTTGTGGTTCTAAATCTGTATGTATTGGTTCGTCAAGTGAGTTTTCACCCTTTGCTGTTTCAGTGCCTGGTGCACCTGTAGATCCATTATCAATACACACATAAACTCTGAAATCACTGTTTATGACATAATAATTTGTATCATATAAATTTGCTACTTGTGTATTGGGTGAAAGATTTGAAGAACTATAGTCATGTCGATACATATCATATTTTGTATTTCGAACCCATGAAACTTTTCTTATAACTCTTCTAACATTTGCTGCTGTTATTTTTTTACCAAATAATGCAGTATCTCGATTATGTGATCTATTCTGAAGATTATCAATTGGATTGAGCGGCCAATTGGCAGTATCAGTCCTTCCAAAACCTATACTTGCAGGAGATGGATTTACTAAACCTAAAAAAACATAATAATTATTAGAGGTGTCTAATAATGAATCTATGAAATTATTAGCGTTAAATATTCTAAATTGATCTGTGACTACGGCTGGCATATTTATAGTTTTTTAGATATTTATAACAGTTTAGATGATCTTCGGTAAAGCACCAGTTTGCCTTAGAGTGTAAGACCCACCTGATCTCTGTATTGTTGGGAAAGTAGATAATCCAGAATCAACAGTTAAACCTGTTACACCAATTGAAATAGGTGTTGAACTTCTATTTAGTGATGATAATTTACCAAATGATAAATTACCAATGTTATTACTATTGGTATTGATACCTGTGTTTATAGTTGCATCGGATGCAACCTTAAATCCTCCCTTACATACTATCGCACCATTTATTCCAGTATTACCTATTGATACTACTTGATAAACATTATCAAAAAATGTAGATCCAACACCTACAACAGATATTCCAGTTTCATTTAATGATGTTACACCATTACCAACTGTCGTATCATCTATCAGTATGTAATCACCGGCACCTAAACCAGTATAATTACCAACACCATCAGTTCTCTTTGTTCTGAATGTAATATTATTTCCAATTACAGAGATTTGAGTTATATCTGCAGAGAAACCAGTTACAGAAGTCACAGATGTAATTCCCTCAGACACAACTGCTGGTGGACGAACAAGAACTTGAGGAGCAATTGTATATCCTAAACCAGGATTTGTGATTGCAAATCCATCTATCACACCATTTGTTATGGTGACTGTTGCAGTTGCAGTAGTAGCAACTCCTACGGAACCATCTGATTGAATAAATGTTCCAACACCTACTGATGGTGATGCGATTGATATTGTTGGAGCAGATGTATATCCACTTCCTCCACTTGTGATTGTTAATCCAGAAACTGTTCCAGCAGTCGATACAGTTGCTGTTAATGTTGTAATTCCAACTAATGGTAAAGGTGCTCCCGAAATTATCTTCGCATCAAATCCATCTGCTGATGCAGTTCCCTCTACATCAAAGAATTTAGCATTATCCACATATATTGTGCTGGATGAAGTTGTAATATCAGATATAATTTTTGCTGTTGGGTAAATTTGAGGTTCAATTGAATCTCTGACTTTTGAAATATTTCTACCTTCAATTCTTGTATCACGCTTTTGTTTGATGAGATGTATACCTCTAAAGTTGTCAGAATCAATACCTTGCTCAGAATATAGATCTGTTTCAAATTTATCCTTCAGAGATAAGTCAAACACAGTTCTCTGATCTTGCGCTTTTGAGGTGCTGATTCCATCTGATTTAGTGAGTTGAACAAAATCACCAACTTCAACTAATGGATTTTGATTTGTGCTAATTATTGAATCAACACCATCTTGACCTTTATAGATGTAAATTGAGATATTATCATCCGCTGATGGTGCAGTTATGAATGAGATTGATGTTCCACCTTCAAATTGATAATTCACATCTGGTTGTTGGAGTACACCATTTACAAAAATCACCAATAAATTCTTAAGTATAATATCAGATCCTGCTTTCGCTTCAATACTTATGAGATCACCATTATAGAATAGTGGGAAATTCGTACGTGATCCATCCTGTAAACTTGAAATTGAATCAATATAATCTAATTCACCAAACTGCCAGAACGAGAAGTTATCTGAATATGTTTCAACAACTTCAATTTCAAATTGTGATAATGGTGCAGGTATTTTACCATCAGTGACTAAACCAACTGGAGTAAATTTATCACCTTTTTTGAAACTATATCCATTTCGACTTAATTCAAAGTTCTTGACAGAGAATAAAGTTGATCCAATACCAGTTGCTCCTGAGTTACCAACTTCAACACTTATCAAAGCACCGATTCCAGTGTCAGTGGTTGCACCAGTTCCAACTCTTGATACACCCACAATAGGCATATCATCATATGATGGACTTGGTGTGAATAGTTTTGGTTTTACATATCCAGTTCCTGCATGAGGTATGTTAAATGATAATGCACCACCAACACCAATCTCAGCAGTGATTGTTGCACCAGTTCCAGTAGTATCAGTGATTGTTGTAGCAACTGAAACACGATTATATCCTGATCCAAATGTTAAATCACCATACCACACTTTGACTGTTCCTCCACCAATATAAGTGTGAGGTATTGTGCTTGTTCCGACTTGTGTCTTAAATGTATTCGTAGATGATACTGAAACAACAGGGAATTGATTTCCAATTGTTCCATCAGGGAAGAGACCAGAACCAATTCCAACACCACCAGAAGTGCATGTAAATGCCAATCCTGCTAAGATGACTTGATCATCATCACCATTTACTGCTAAAGTATGTTCATCTTCAGTTGTTATTTCTAATATACCTGTGTTGTTATTGTATGCTGCAGTTGTAATACCATTTGCAGATGATGAATATGCAACACCTACAACTGATGTAATCATACCAGCACTTGAACCTGCACCAACCTGTAGTTTGACTTTTGCAGGAACTAAAGGAGCATATCCAAGTCCTCCAGTTGATCCAAGAGATACAATCACTCCTCCTCTTGGTAATTCATTTTGATTGATATCAGTATCACTCTTAATCAGTGCACCATCAGTAATTGTTGTAATACCTGAAAACTCAAGTGTAGTTGTGCTACCACTATCAATAATCTTATAATTTTGATTTGGATTATTTGCAGTGGATGGTGTTTGGAAGATGTTATTTACAAATAATAAACCATTTCTTGCTAACTGTCCTGCACCTGTAGTATTAATACCTCCAGATTTTAATGTAAATACTGAAGCAATGCCTGTAAATTGATTTGATATATCATCATAGACTTTGTTTGTACTATAATCATTTCTGAAGTATACTCTACCATTAAAATCAGACTTTGCAGGAGGTAGTCCAGACTCATCTAAATCCTGTCTTATGTCACCTTTTGGTGCGTCTGTAAAGAATAATTTACCATCCTTAATATTATATGATCCTTTGAATAAAATTACAGATGATGTGTCTGTGTGAGTCGCCTTTTCAGTTCCAACAGCACCTCTCTTCACCTGTACAATAGGAATAGAACCAGTGCCAGAAATCGGTCCGACATTTGTAGTTCCAAGACCCACATTAGTAACTTCTAAAATCTCATTATCAACTTTTATTAAATCAGTGATATTTAAATCTGCAATAGAATCCAATCTGAATATTGACTGTCCTATTCCTATTGATCCACCATTTCCTGAGAGTGTGAATGTTAAATTTGATCTTGCGATTGGACTTTGAACAATTCCATCTAACGATATTACCGCTTTTGTAAGAGCCTTACTCATCTCAAATTGATGAGTATTACCCTCCCCTGCATCTGTAAATGTTACTGCTGATCCATCTCTACTTGTAGATATTTGGAATGTATTATTATCATTAGCAGCAACAACAGCAAATACAGTTGTTGGTAATTGATCTGTGTTTCCTGATGATGGTTTGTACATCATCGCAGTTGATCCTACACCAACAAATGATGATTTTGGTGTATATACTAATTCTTCTTGATTTCTGAAGTTATGATTTGCAATAGTAAATGTTCCTGTTGAAAAACTTACAATTCCACTATTTGATGGATCAAAGGATTGTGCAAAAATTGGGAATCCGTTATTTTTAAGTTTGAATGATCGATTATTAACTCGAACACCATCAATCGCATTATATTGTTTATAACTATATGACTGTGTAATTTTACCAAAAGTTAAATCGTTTGGTTCATTTGGTTCACCGTCTAATGTTAATTCATCAAACTGACGGTAGAATACCTCATTTAAACTCTTAATTGTTGTCACTCCTGTAGTATTATCAGGATGGAAATCTAAAAGAATATTATTTCCTGAAAATCTTGATACAAATGTACCAAGACCAATTGCATTATCGTAAGCAGAGGAACCAGTATTATCACCTACAGATAAGAATTGTGACTGTACAATATGAGATGTATTTTGATCATGTAATAATAATACCTGATGTAATGCCTCAGAAGTTCCAGTTCCAACATGAACAGTAGATTTTAATGCTGTAAATCTATCTTTTTCAAATGTTGCCACATTGCGAGCAGTGCCTGTTCCTTGATTAAAGTTTGAAGCAACAAGAGCAGTTCTTTCACTTCCGTCTGATTGACCAGATGCTTTGAATCTGTAAGATGAAATTCCTGATGATGTAGGTCCAAATGATAATATTTTAGATCTGACTTTTAAGTTATTATCTGATACGTTATTTACATTTACAGATAAGACACCACCTGATATGTCTGGACTAATAGTTGCTGTTGATAATCCAAAACTTAGACTTCCAAAACTGGTGTCAAATATTTGTTGGGATTTGAACGTGTCAGTTCCGTTATGAGTAATAAATGTTTCAACATATTCAACATCACTTGTAATTTGATCGATAATTTGAGATTGAACAAATAAACTGTCAACGTTTGTAGTTGATATGTTAGAAATAATACTTTCAGTAATTCCAGCAACGCCAGGTGTCGTGCCTACACCAATTACTGAACTACTAATATCAATTAAACCAAATGAACTTGTACCAATACCAGTTAGTGTTGAATTGAATTTATTTTCAATGATCTTCAAATCATAGTCATTTTGGAATTTGTTTGCATCAGTTGGTCTAAATTTTAAAAATGTTTTTGTAGTTCCGTCTGATAATTCATTTGTTGACAATTCAAAATTCGCAAAATTTTCATCTGCTAAGTGAGTTATAGTTGCTCCAGCACCACTTATAGGACGTACATTATAATCTTTGAGGAGAGATAATTTATTCAATACTGATGCATCTTGATTATTGTTTAAAATTACTAATTCAGATAATGAAATTTGATTTCCATCTAAATTATTTGCCATCACCAATAGACTATTGAAACTATCAACAGGATTGATTTGGGTTACATCTATCTCAGTTGTAGGTTCACCATCAACACTTGAGAATTTTGAACTTATATCATCGATCAATATAACGTCATTTGTATCAGATTCAGTGAAATCAGTTAATCTTGTATTTTTTAATTGTATAAACTTAGATTTAGTAGTATCTACTTCACCAGCATCTTCACTTGTATTTGTTTGTAAACCTACAAATGTGTCTCTTCCTTGATCAAAATTAAATAATGTATCAACTCTTAACTGTTCAATAACATCACGAGTGATTACAGTTTGATCGCTTGTTGTGATATCTACTTGAGTTGTGGAAGTGATTCCTGTATCTGCAAAATTCTTAGTACCTACAGTATGAACTAAGTTGTTAACTGGACTTTCAAGTTTACTCCATTCGATTGGACTCTTGATTGAATAAGATAAATTTTGATAGTAATCATTATTTGCTATAACTTGATTATCTTCATTTAATTTTCCTGTATTTGATTCCCAACCAAAATCTCTAACTAATGAGTAACTAATTACAAAGTCTCCTTGATTATTCGTAATCTTTTCAATTCGACCTCTATTCTTTGATTTTTTACCTACGATTATATCATTTTCTTGTAAATCAAATAGACCAATAACTTTAACAAAACTATCTTGGAAGTTTTCAACAACTGTCAAATCTCTTTCAAAGTTATTGACTAATAATTTTTCACCAACTGTGAATAGTGATCGTTCAAGGTTTAATTTGAATTGTGGATATACATCTGCATTCGTAATTACACCAAATGATGATTGAATTGTTTGAGCAAGTCCTACATTTGTTGTGTATTGTGAAACATCAACTGTGATTTTATCAAATACTCCTGATGTATCATAGTTCGTAACAGGTAAGAAATTGAATCCATAATCTGATGAATTAAATCCAGATCCAGCAGTACCTACTCTTACAATACCCTCAACAAATACAGAGTCACCTGATTTGAATGGATTTACAGGATAACCACCTGCTGGTTTCGTGATTGATATTACATATGTTGATATACCTGCATTTGCATCAACTTTTTGAATGCTAATACCATTTGTATTATTTGTTGTGACTAATTTAATTTCACCCTTCGATAATCCTGATGGTGAAGATATCACATCTACAGTGTTAATTGATGAACCATTTAAAGTTGCACTTAGTAATCCATCAACAGACTGTCCACTATCAGTGTCAACCGCGAGTAGAGTTGGAGCCTTTGTAAATCCACTACCACCATCAATAACTTCTACACTGGAGATCGCATCTGATCCTGTTAACTCAATAAATTTAGGTATGAGTGCTTCTGGTTGTAATGTCTTATCAGATGAATATTCAAAACCTTCATTTATAACTCTGGTTTTCTTAATATTACCAATCGTTGTGGATCTTGGGATAATTATCGCATCTTGAGTAGTTGTAGTTCCTACACCAACAAATGATGGTAATTTTTTGTAATTAAAACCACCAGAAACTAAATCAACTGAATTAATTGATCCTGTAGCAAGTCCAGATGTCGTATTATACTCAAGGAAATCACATTGTGTTGAAAGATAGAATGTTTTCTCAGGAATCTTGTTAACATCAATTGTAAATGAACTTACTCCAACGTTTGAAATCGTATAATCACCATCAAAAATACTATCAACATATTCAATTTCAGAATAACTCTGAACATCTACGTCTGCAGTTAGAGCGATTCCAACTTTTTCAAGATTATAATATAATTTTTCAGGTAGACTTACTCCATAACCAATCGTAAATTTAGAATTAGTTGTTCCCTCAGTCACTATGCCAACAGGAGTATTAAATCCAGTGGTTGATGATGTTGAGACAAATTCATTTTCAAACTTATTATCATAATAAACCTTAAATTTATGATTTAAAAGTGAAATGTCTGATAAATTGAATACTAAATCGTTATTCTTAATTGGTTTAAGTGAAGGATTTACTTTTGATAGTTGATGAACTGTAGTGATTCCTGCAGCAGCAGTAATATCAATCTCTTTTGGTGGATTACTGATTGCATTTTGATATGTTTGACATAATTTAAATGTATTATCATCGATCACACTTACATAATACGAACTATTTCCAAGACCCACAGCATAATGAGTCGAATAGTAAATAATTTTATCACCAGTCGTTAAATTGTGATTTTTAAGTGTAATTTCATTTGCTCCAGTAGTATCATTAAACAACTTAATGCCTGTTGTAAGACCTTCTACGGGGTCGATAAGTATTTTATTTGTGGTTGTATCCCTTCTGACGTTTACCTCTGTTAGAGTCCCGATACCGGCACTTACATTAGGTTTTACAGTAAGAGATATATCATCACCATCTTTTAGATTATGAATATTTGACGCTAAAGAAACAGTTGTTTTGACGTTCGAAACATTTACCTTTTCTTGTACAAAATTACTTTCAAAGAAGTATAGATCACTATCAATATTTCCATCACCACCAACAGTCCCTCTGAAGAATACTTCTTCTAATTGATTACCGTTATGATCAGTTCCAATACCTGTCTTAATACCTATAACATTTGAATTTTTTCTAACAGCAAAAACTTCTGAGGGGAGAGTGAAAGTTCCACCGGTGGGAGATGTTGAAATTGCTATGTTTGTTGAAGTAGCAGTAGGTAAATTGACACTAATTTTTTGATTTGTTCTAAATGGATGATTCTCTAAGTAAATTCCTTGTTGAGGTATTGTATTTGTTCTTGATTCATCTCCAAATCCATAAGTTACACTTGTCGTAATGCCTGAAACAATACCAAAACCGATTGTTTTTGATGGATTGAAGAAAAACTTATTATTTACTTTAGAGTTAAAATCTGGAATTGATTTATTAATCGTAAATGAATCAGGAATTATGTAAAGAGGTGTTGATGCAGTATGAGCAATCGCTGGTAAACTTCTTTGAACTGTTAGAATCTTATCACCAGCATAAATGTTTAATATTTTTAATGTTTCAGTACCGATTCCAATGCTATTACCTACAGATACATTTTCAGGTAATTCAGAAATATAAATTTCAGTTGTCGCAGTTCCAGCAGATATAGTTGATATCGCAACTGCAGTTAGAGATGAAACACCAACAGTATATGTGCCATTTACCGCTGTTAATGATGATGTTAATCCTGATACAATAACTTGATCTTTATTATTTAAATTATGATTATCAGGGGGTGTAATTCTTAAAGTTTTGTTATCTAATTTTGTTATGACAGAGTTATTATATGTAAGAACATCCGATGTCACTGAATTGATACCAACGCCTTTTACAGATTTAACTCTTGCAATAATACCACCACCCTCAGTATCTGTATTATCAAAATTTAATACCTCACCAACTTTATGATTTGTACCACCATTTACGATTTGTAAACTTTGAACACTTCCACCCTCAACAGTTAGTATTTCTGAAAGTTGAGTTGTAATTTCATTTGTTTCAGTTAAAGAATCTGTACCAGCATTTTCATCTGAAACTTTGTAAGGGAACGTATTTCTTCTTAAATCAGAATTTTCAAAATCAAATGACTGATTAATCACATAATTATCAGATTCAACTTTTGATCTAAACTTATTACCTATAAAATATGGGAATGTAGGAACATCACTACTAACAGTTGCATGATAAGCGTAAACTCCTTTAGGATAATCATTATTGATTTCAAATCTACCATTATGTTCATCTAAGTCTCCACCACCTGTGTATTGAAAATCTTCGACAAAAAATCCATCAGGAAATACACTTGTGCTTGGTCTATTTTCTATTATACTTGAATTTAACGTATAACTTGACTGAAGTAATTTAATATCATTTGTCTTTTTCTCAGGATCAGTAAATCCATAAGGACCATAGATTGGATTACCATCATAAGCCCAACCGATAATTGATGATACATCAGATCCATCATCTTGAAAGGGTGAAGTAGAATATCCACATACAACATTTTGTAGAGATCCTAAATTTTCTTCTAAACAATTTATTCTGCTACCATACTTCTCAGAATTATTAACATTTAAAGATCTAACATTCGCTGCTAATACTCCATTCTGTCCTGCAGGTATAACACGAACAACAGTTGAATCTGCAGAATAACCGATACCTGATCTGATTATAACAACATTATCAATTTTTCCATTCAACTCTCCTGTGCTTGTTTTACCAAGAACTGCCTTTAATCTTGCACCATTACCTAAACCTGATGTATCAATGACTTCTAAGGAAGGTGTTGAGAAGTACTCAGTTCCTGCTGCAGAAACAGATACTGATGATATTCCTGTAGTTGATGGATCAATAAAAATGCTAATCGCTGCATTCTTACCATTCTTGATATTGAGGTTTGGTTTTCTTTCAAAATTTAAGATTTGAGATCCATATCCTGTCCCTTTGTTTGTTAATAAAAGATCATCAATTTCACCTCTAACAACAGGGGTTATGAGTTCTGTTGTCTTCGCACCACCAACCTGAATATATTCAATACTTGCTTTTATATCAGGATATTTAAATGTTTGAGTTCCGATTCCTGCTGTTGTGAAACTTACAAAATTACTTTGTTCAAAATTAGTTGAATCTGTTCCACCAAGACCTGCATTTGCCAGTCCAAATTCATTTTCATTTATTTTTAAAATTTTATATTGTAGATTTGTATCTAAACCATCTATAACAGTTCCTGTAGTCGAATAGACAATATTATCTCCATCACTAAAACCATGATTTTCAAATGTAACAGAGTTGAAAAATGTTGATATACCTGCAGTTGATATACTTAATGTTCGATTTGAATAATTACTTCCACTGTTTAATATTTTTAAGTCTAAAATTGTGTCTTGTGGACTTCCTACAATCAGTTTTTGTGTTCCATTTCTTTCACTAAGTCCGATCGTATTAATTCCTGATAAAGCATCATTTTGAGTAAAATGCAATTTAATAGTTTGACTATTTACAATTGATACAAAATATGTTTCATTTGATACAAGTGTTGACGTGTTTGTGCCAATTCCTGTACCGTTCTGTGAATTATAGATTACACTTTCTGCTGAAAAGAAGTTATGAGGACCGGCAAAAGTGATTGTATTATTCACAGCACTGATACCAATACCAGTTACAGTGTTAATACCAGATGCGATAAATTGCAATTCTCTTGATCTTTTTCCAATTACAGGAGCAATCACAGCACCAGACCCATTTCCACCAGTAATACCAATCGATACAACTTTTTCAACACCAAAATCTTGTGGATCTACAAAAGCATCAACTAAACTTCCTTTGATTACAGGTTGTATAACTGCACCAGAACCACTGCCAGTTGAAACACCTATCTGCGGAGGGTTAATTACATCATAACCAGTTCCTGATGATATTATATTAACTTGACTTAGAGGACCGAAAAATACCTTATCATTTGTTTTATAATTAAATATTTCAACACCATTAATTAAAATTCCTGTTGTGCCAGGTATTGTTTCACTGACTCCTCCATTTTTTAAGTTAGGAGTAAGAGGAAACTTCTTTAATAATTTACGAGGTTTAATTAAATTTGATCTTTGTGAGAACAATGTGAATGAATGCACATCACCAGCAACAGGTTCACCAAATTCAACTGCTGTTCCACTATCAATAAATGATCTTGAAGAATATAATTTAATTAATTGACCACTATCATCAAATATTTCAACATAATATAATCCAGTTGATAAACCCTCTAATTCAGTGCCTGAAGATTGATAAAATACAGCATCTCCAGTTCTCAATACCTTCACAAGATCAGTTTCATTAACCTTAATCTGAGAATATAATTGAGTGGTTGCATCTTGATTTTCAACACTACTTAGAGTTAATTTATTAATTTTAGTGCTAATATTTTCAAAGAATTTAGTGTTTGGTATACTTGAATTTACAGCAGAAGGTAATGAGTTTGATGCAGCATATCCATTTTCTTTGTCAAAGTAAATATTACTAATATCTGATGTAATATCACCATCAATCGGTACAAAATTACTTGACGCTTTGTTTAATTTTTTTCTTAATTTGTAATCAAATGCAGTGTTAATACCTGTAAAATTACCAAGCGTTACACTCTTTGATCCTTTAACTACATCTCCCTGAACGAAAGGAGCACTACTTGTGGATGTTGGATACACAACTAAACTCGGATCATCAATATTAACTAACTCGACAAAATCTCCTTTCTTTAAACTTGATCGATCTAACTCACTTTTAAGATTAACAACTGATCCATTAATACTTTCAACATCATATGATGCAGATGTATTATAGATCCAAGAGTTTGCAAAAACCTCTTTTGTAGTTTTTGTATCAGGATTTTTAATATTCTGTCCAATATTTTTAACTTTTATTATATCTCCTTCCGATACAATTACATTTTCTGAAAGTTGTCTAAAACCTGCTAAAATACCAGTAATTCGAAATTCAACCTTTTTATCTTCATCTCCATCTTCAAAACCAAAATATATTTCATCAGAATAAATGTTTGTTGTAGGAAGTATTGAAGAGGTAATTCCTGTGCAACCCAAAAACTGATTAATAGTTTTATCTGCATAGGATATAGTATTAATACCAGATATAATTTTACCAGTTGTGCTAAATCCAATTGTAGAGTCAACACTTATTGTTGATGATCCAACTGATATGCTGTCTACAGTTTTAGTATTTGGAGTTATCTTAAAATTACCTTCAACTAATGAAGTTCCATCATATCCAATAAACAATGAAAACTTGAAATATCTTTTTCCATCTCTGAAAAATGGTTCAACTTCAGAAACTGATGCTTGTGTTTTTGGATCATTTAATTTTTGAATCTTTTTAATTGTTTGACCAACTAATCCTAAAGGATTTCCACTTAGAACCTCAACTATAACAACTTCTCTTCTTAAATATTCTGCAGCAGAGGGTTTGATTAATAATTCTTCTAAATTAACAATCTTTGGATCAACACCATATAATACTCTGAATAAAGTTTCGATTGCAGCATCTGTTCCTTTTGTCTCATAGAAAGATTTAATTTCTTTTAGAAAATTACCAACTTTTAGATTTTTATCAAAATTTAATTGTTCAAAACCAGGTGCAAATGTAGATTTAAACTTATTATAAAACTCTTTTAAAAATAGTGTGCTTAAATTTTGTACATTTGAACCAGCAGTATGTACACCTGCATTTGAAGTTGAAAATACTAACTCTTCTTGATTTAAATCTGTATGATAACTTGTGATACCACTAAATCCACGAGTTAGACCTGTAAATGTATTTGTAGTTAAACCTGTATAGGTAATGATTTCATTATCAATTTTGAGCAAACCATACTTATTTGGAAATCCTTTTGTACTTGATACAGTGACTGTATCAAGTTCTTGTGTTCCGATACCAACAGATAAAGAGGTTGTGTCGGTTACAACCTCTGGGGTTAGATTATCAAGATCAAGATACTGATCTAAATTTTCTGCAATATCAACTACACCACCCTGATATTCCTGTGAAATGTAATATTGCTTTAAAAAATCGAC
>Ga0209348_1000576_pt1 | contig 18841 bp, 27 predicted proteins | sample ETNvirenome_2_30_FD_184065 | JGI IMG/M metagenome (GOLD analysis project Ga0209348, IMG submission 184065) | Marine viral communities from the Pacific Ocean - ETNP_2_30 (SPAdes) (version 2) | ecosystem: Environmental > Aquatic > Marine > Oceanic | place: Pacific Ocean | collected 2013-06-22
CCGTTCCAGAAGTTGCGTCAGCAAACATGATGTAGGCGCGTTCGTTTGCACCATCATTATAGATCGTTATACCGTCTTCATCCCCAACATTTACAACAAACTTGGTTGCGTAAAAACTGGACATAAGGGCTGTGCCAATCCCAACCCGACCTGAAGAGTCGATGCGCATACGTTCCGTAGTAGCTCCACCTGATGGTTGCGTTTCAAAAGTTAGAAGTGCAGCATCTGTTGCACCATCCTGAAGCGACCCAATGTTTGCTAGATTACTGTCAATATTTGTGTTTCCAAATCTGATATTCCCTAATTGCCCTGATGTAGCACCAGAGGTTCTAGTCATCATCATATCAACACCAGTACTAGCATTTAGATGAAGGGGAGAAGCTGGCGAACTCGTTCCAATCCCAACGTTGCCGCTGCTGTCGAGGCGCATGCGTTCTGATAAAGTTAAATCAGCATCTGTTGACCCACTAGTATCAGTATTTTCAAAAACTATATTGCCAGCTTGTTGATACATTCGGCTCGCTTTTCCCGAACCTTTATATTTAAAAGCTGACCCATTCCAATAAAAATTATGTCCTATTTGAGTGCTATCAGCACTTCCAAGAAGAACACCCTGATCTCCAAGAGATAGATTGGCAGGGAAAGTACCAGCGTGCATATTGGTGTTGGGTGTTACATTACCTATACCTATACGACCACTACCATCAATGCCTAAACTTTCAGTGCCACCAACATCCAAAGATATTAGTGCAGAGGTGCTAAACCTCATTTTATTATCACTATGGGTGTAAATAATAGAACCAGCACCAGTTGATGCTGCATCACCAAAGCGTAGTTGTGTTTGTGTAGCTGAGAAGAACTGAATGCCTGTATCTGTAGCGTGTTCTAAAGTTAGGCTTGTGTTACTATTTGATGCACTGCGACCAGATAATGCGCTTTCTTGTATATTAACTTTGTTGTCAGGCGAACTCGTCCCAACCCCCACGTTGCCGCTTACAATGTGAAGGGTATCTGTTAATGTACCTGCTTTCATGCTTTGAAAAGTTATTGTACCGTCTTCTGTTCCATCTGAAGCATCAACAATCTCTACTCTAACGGCTCCATACGTTACAGCTTCTTGAGCATCGTTTTCCCCTGCAAAAATTATATCAGCGATATCATCACCGTCTTGAGCAGCAGCACCTCTATCTTTGTTAAATTTTAACCTAGCACTATTGCTATCATTGGTAGTGTTCTGGATAAGCAAAATAGGATCATCTTGTGCACTTGATGTAAATGTGTTGGTATCTCCTGTAACAGTTAACCCACCTCCAAAAGTCGCACCTGAATTAAAGGTAGCCGCACCAGCATTAGCCATATCAAATGTAAGAGCGTTTACACCAACAGAATCATCAATGCCTTGAATAACTAAACTAGCATTATTGATAGGATTTAATATAATAGCAGTATTACTACTCTCATATATATTTAAAAAATTTGCGCCGAGATCACCGTCTCTAAAGAAAAAATCGCCAATATTTGAATCAAAATTAATGCTACCAGCGACATCAACCGTGAGATTGCCTACGGACAAGTCTATCTCTGTGCCATCAATGGTGATATTGTCTACAACTACTCCAGCGTTGGCTGTTACTGTCCCACTAAAAGTAGTATTGCCAGAACTATTTATTGTTAGTCTGGTGTTTGTACCAATTGCACTTGTGCCAATTTTAAAACTGTCACCATCACCATCATCAACACCCATTGTGAATGTTTTGGTGCCACCTAAAGCAAAACCTAGTATTGGATCACCATCCGTAGCAGTATTATCTATAACAATCTCAGTAGTTGAACCATCTGTCTCTACGTTCAGCGCATCTACTTGAAGCTCACTAAGAACATTTGCTGCCTTTGCACCCGATCCACCACCGTCGAAGAATATGACCGCAGTTTTGCCGTTAGGTATAAGATAATCATTTGATGTGCTATATGTGCCTTGAAACACAATCAAATCTTGATTGATTAAACTGTTTCTAATGTAGATAATTTTTTCTGCATCATTTGGCGTTAATTGAAAATAAACAGTGCCTCCGAGATCACTACCGCTTTTAATAATAACCATTCGGTTTCGACCATTTGAAGCCGATCCATCTGTAATTGGTAATGAATTTGGAGAACCTGTGCTTCCTGTAGAAGCCGCTGTTATTTCAACCTGACCATCAAGAGCCGTATCTAAAAGTTCAAGGTTTGTGTTTGTCGTATTGCCCCATGTACCAGACTGTTCGCCTGTGCCTATCAGTTCAATTCCGTTGTTAAGCGTATATGTACTAGCCATTTTGCTTTCCTATGCTGCTATGTCATCCCAACCCGGAGTTTGAGACGGTGATACGTCACTCCAAGTAGGGGTAGAAGATGGTGTTACGGGAGTATAACTTGGATTTTGATCTGGAACAATGGCTCCCCACACGGTAATCGAACCAACTGTAGTTGTTGCAGAAACACCTGTGACTGAAACATCAGCGTTTGCTTGAACAGAAGATATTTCTCCAGCTTGTCCAGTTGCTCCGGGAACAGTGCCACTTGGAGAAACATTTGCTTTCGCAATAACTGTAACTGATAGATCAGGCGCTACTGCCCCTGTTGCTGCAACGCCATCTGGCGATACATTTGCTTTTGCAACAACAGTTACACCGCCTACACTTCCAGACGCTGAAAGCCCCGTTACAGGAATGTTTGCCTCTGCAACAACAGTAACTGATAAATCAGGAGCTACTTCGCCAGTTGCACCGGGGACAGTTCCATCAGGAGACACATTTGCTTTAGCAATAACTGTTAATGATCCAACGGAACCCGTTGCTGCAATACCATCAACAGAGACTTTAATAATTGGGGAACCCCAAGGCCCATCATTCCAAGTGGATCTCCCCCAACCTGCAAATGAAGTGGACGAAGGCATTTCTTAAATCTCAGGCAATTCTAATAATAGCGTTCGATGAATCTGCCGTTGGAAAAACAACTGTAAAATCACCCGCTGTAGAGGTTTTATTACCACCAAAATCAAGAACAACTGCTGCTGGAAGCAATGGGGTTGATCCAGATGGAACATAACCTTTGGATGTATTGTAAATTATTGCACCTCTTGCAGTAATTGTTGCTGTTCCAAAGGTTAAATCTGCAAAATCAGTCAGTGCCGTTGTGCTTGACGTTGTAGGGGTAACATTAGTTAAAGTTCCACCACCTGCACTATAATTTGTACCACTACTACTAACCTCATTGTTTGTAGCGTAATATTTAACATCTGCGTTCATAGTTGTGCCAGAAGATGCACCAAAGTCAGTGGGTACGGCATCATTTGTATATAAAGCAAGCTTGTATGTATCACCAGAAAAAGTAGCTGTAATGTTAGTTCCAGATCCAGTAGCCGCATCACTTATTTCAAACGTTGTTGCGTTTGTTATAGAAGCAATTTTAGCACCAGATGGAATACCTGTGCCAGAGATATTCTGACCTACACGAATTGCTGCTGTGCTATCCATCGTAACAGTAGCGTCTGTATTCGTAGTATCTACCGTGCTATCTGTCGTGGTAGCAAAAAAGTTATGTATTCCTTGAAGCAGTTCCTGTTTGAAGGTCGTACTCATGAAATTTCCAGAAAAGGACATGTCATAGTCTCCTTATAAGTTCCGCAAGATCAGGATGCCCTGCGTCATTGATTGCGTTGTATATTGTTGTTCTATCACTCTTTACTGCTTCACGTAAATAAAACTCAATTACTTTCGTAATATTGCGCTTATAAGCAAGTGCCTGATCACGAATAGCAGGAGGTGCGGTATCTGCTACAGATACAATCTTATTTGCACATCTTTGAGCCACTTCTTCAGGAGTAAACCCACGATTGCTCGTTGTATGAACCTCTACTTTGAAGTCTTCAGGTATGTCCATTTTCAATGCAGGTATCATGTTTTCTCTCTAAGAATAAGGCCAGTTCGATATGCATCTGTAACCTCTTGGGACTCCCCAAAGTTTTTAACGCGAGATAAAGCCTCAGTAAAACGTTGCGTGTAGTTTTGCACAAGATCCCCTTCACCTTTCATAAAAGTGTATGCTTCAATTAAACATCCGTACAATAACGCTACAGAAGCATTTGTGCTTAACCAAGTTGTGCCAGTATCTGCTCCTGCTGTAAGAGATGCTGGGCGATAAAAATAATGCAATTCAACAGCATAATCAGAATCTGGTGTGGGTCCTAAAATAAAATTATCTACATCAAACATAGCGTAATATCTAGGAGCACTAGTTGTAGATTGATTAGGGTTGAAAGACTGTATAAAATTTACGTCCTTAAACAAAAGAAACTCTTTGTTGCTACCATTTGTAATGGATAAGCTAAAAGGCGCTAGAAAATCACTAGGTGCAGCAAGAAATCTGTTACTAGTAGTTAAATTTGCGGACTGATTTTTTCTAAAAACCTCAAGTTGAGCTATTTTTAAAATACGTTCTTCAGTATTTTTTATAAATATATTTAAATTGTTCACAAAGGTTGTCTCTGTGTTTTCAGTATAATCCTGTATTGCGGATTTTAACTCTGCAAGCGTAAAACTCATGATATCACCACTGTCACTGTGCCTACACTACCTATGGCAACTAAGTTGTTAGGTGGTGTTACACCCTCTATGTCACGAAAACCTACAGGATCAAACCCATATTGAATTGATCTTTGAGATGTAAGGTTTTGTTCTGGCCTTGGATCACGAAGAGCCTGTGGATCTGGCCTTGCTCTTAAAGGCTCTAACTGAGGATGCTTTAGCTCAAATTCATCTTTACCAACTAAAAGACCATTCCATTCCTTACGCATGTCTCTAAGTCGATACCGAAAGCCTGACCGATCTGAAATGCCATATGCCCATCTATCTGAGGCATACTTAGACATAGCGATAATTCCTTAAATCAGGGGCAACTCTAAATGATGCACGGTCACGATCTTCGTCCATCGCTCTATTAAATTCTTCTTCATAAACGGCCTTCAGAAGCTGAGAACGATCAGGAGCACGTTTCATGCTTATATAATAAGATAATCCAGCAGCTAAACATGGGTAAAATCTAAAAGGAACACCTATAGTATCTATATAGGTATCAGCATCATCTAATCTTGTTAAAGCATCATAAATAACAACATCTGTACTATTTTCAGGCAAAGGCCATAATTTTAAATTAGGCGTTATTTGTCTGTCTAAGAAAAATTGCGTTGAACGTCCAGTCGTTGTCTTTGTAGGAATGTTTAAATACGTGTCACGACTTATCCTGTCCAACGCAAAATCAGTGCCATCTCTTCTTACAACTAAGCTTAGAATATCAATCACATCTGTACCAAGAGAATATTCACCATCATTGGCAGTTAATGCTTGAGTGCGCTGCTCTATAGTCCATTGATTTAAGCCCCTGTTTGCCCAATCTGCAAACATGAGATTAAGAGATCGTTTAGCTGTTTTTAAGTCATAACCTGTGCGAACCTCTAAACCACAACGCTCAAAGGCTTCTTCGATGTAATCAGCTACATCAAGCTCAAAATCTGTTGATCCTGATACCGCCATTATTCTTCCTCACTATACAGGTTATCAAATATTCGATTTACATCTAGTGTATAGTCTAAATCGCTTTTTGAATAGTGTATATGTTGTGAGGGTTTGAAATCAGGCGCACCCTCCCCGACTTCAAACCAAGCAGGATGCGTTACACGCACACGATTATTGGGTAAAGCAACTACATTACCTGTCCAATTACCAGCATCAAGTAACTGCAAAACATGACTTTGTTTGTGTTGCGCTGGGTCGTCTGCTATTTCTGATTCCGCATAATCTACAGTAAATAGATACTTAGCGGGAAAAAAGTTACCATCTATCTTTGCCATCCAAGGACAGGGTGTTGCTCTGTCCATAACGTAAACAGCATGATGGTATGATGAGCAATCCCAAGGTTGTGCATCATATGTGTTCATGGGTTCAGGCCACTCCTCTAACGGAATGTCTGCAACTAAAGCAGTTATGGGCATACGCGCCCACATTGCTCCACCATGAACAGTGTCTTCTTCTTCTCCTTCTGCCTCACTACCAGTGAATATAACTTGGAAACTAAGACATCTGTTTGGCATACTCGTTACACCGATAACCATCGCGTGTAAAAATTCGCCGTGATACTCTTCATGATTATGAGTGTATTCACGGCGAACCCATGCCTTAAAATAAGGAATGTTGCTATGTAAATATGGCATTACTTTTTCTTTTTGGGGGAATCCTTAGTAACTTTATAACCCATTTCTTTAGCAGCCGCACGAAGCTGTGCTACTGTCATTTTGCCGCCTGCTGCTCCACCTTTTTGCATCATACGTGGCTTTCTCATTCCACCAGCAGCACCGCCCTTCATCATACGGCGAGGCTTTTTCATACCTCCTGCGGCACCACCTTTCATCATGCGGCGTGGTTTCTTCATGCCACCAGCAGCGCCACCTTTCATCATTTTTTTAACTTTGCCACCGTTACGATAGCCTTTTTTCTTCATAGCCATGACAAACTCCTTATGATTGGCTAACCGCACCCTTCGTGCGCTTTCTTCTACTAGACATTACTTTACCGCATCCTCTAGCAACAGCAGTGCCGGGAATATTTTTACCATTAAATTTGCGTTTAGATTTTGTCTCAACAACACCACCATTGTTCATATTACGAACTTTTGCTTTTTTAGTGTTGGAGACTACAGTTTTGCCCTTTTTACCAGCAGATTTTTTCTTACGTGCTGTTTTTGCGCGTTCTTCTTTTGAAAGACTTTGAGCCTTCTTTCGTGGCAAACAACGATCAGGGTTCTTTTTATCTTTGGATGTACCGCATTTACCTTTTATTTCGCCATCAGTGCCAATGCGAACCCAGTCTTGTTTTAACCATTTTTTAAGCTCACCCATTAGATTTACCGCGCTTTTTTCTAATTGCTTCTTTACCTTTTTTAGCAATTTGAGCTTGTTTTAACTTTCCAGCTACTTTTGCTCTTTGCTCTAAGACTGTCAATATTTGTATCTTTCTAGCGAAAGGCTTGTTTATTTTTTTTACTTTTGCAACTGTATCTCTAGCATCTTTTTCTGTTGCGTATTTTATAGAAACAGTGTCCTTGGGATTTTCATCCGTATAAAGCCTGCGACCACTTTTTTTAGGCTTCTTACCAGTTCCCTTTTTAGGATCAGCCATTACTTACCTTTACGCTTACCGCCTTTTGCTTTTTTAGCATAATTTGGATCTTTACAATACTTTGATGCAGCAAGATTTGCATAAGCTGATGGATATGTATCAAAAGTGCGTTTTGCCCAAGCTTTACCTTCTGGACAAATTTTACTGCCTTTAGATTTTTTAGAAGCAGCACCACCTTTTTTAAAATACGTTAAACCTCGCGGCAAATCTTTTTTCTTTGAAGGAGGCTTTGTAATTTGTTTTCTCATTTGACTACGACCTATTGCCATTTAACAATTCCAACGCTTTCGAGCTTGTCTTAACCTACTATTAGGATCTTTAGCGGCTTTAGGAAACTTTTTCATCTGACCCGCTGAACGTGCGCAAAAAGACTTACGGCGTTTAGCAGCCTTAGATCCCTTTTTTAACTTGCTGGGTTTAGTTGTAACTGCGGTTTGAAGTTTAGAACCAGGGTTTTTACGTCTGTATTCTTTTACACCAGCTTTGGTCATTCCCGCCCCTTTCTTTGTGGGGCGAAAATTCTTTTTATTGCGCTTTGGCATCTTGTCAGAGCGTTTAGCCATACTCTTTCCGCATATACAGAATGATTGTGTATGTATCTGCGCTTGTATGACCCACTGTGGTAAACGCTACATCTCCTGTTTTTCCAGAGCCTGCGTTATTTGTCAGGCCACCAAAGGATCTGTAATCATGATTACCACTTTGATTTTCTCCAAGTTCAATAGCCATAACATCAGTGCTTGCATCAAACAGTATTTGTACTTTCATACCAATACACTGCCACCATATTTCTTCTATCGTAACACCAGTGCAAGCTTGACCACGAGCATTATTGCTAAGTGCGCTAACATCTACCTTAACAACAGCAGATTCACCTGTGCCATCAGAAATATTAGTAAACTTCTGAACGACTACTTTTTCTCCATCTTGGAGCGTTTGGGTTGCTACAGCATCAGCCATATCATTTACTCCTTATAAAAATTAAGAAGCATCTGAGGAGCTTGAAATACCCATAAACTTCATAACAACAGTGGTATCAGCGCCGGGATCACCAGAAAGCACAATTTCAACTTCATCTGCTGTTGCAGTAGCAGCAGTTGTTGTACCGCCAGACATACCTAAGACGCCATTGCAGGGGAAAAATCCTTTAAATCCTGTGCTGTTCACAGCAGCAGATATGCCATCTACAAACCCATCAGTATCTGCATCTGTTCCAATATCATTAAGAGTAACACTATTTGATGCTGCACCAGTTACAGCAATCATCACAGCCATAGGTATGAAGTTTGATGGAATACCAATTGCAGATTCCTTACCTGTTGTTGCACCATTAGCTACAGTAACTGTAGCTGTGTACACAGACATGGTCATCTCGCTTGTGAGAGCGCCTGTGGAGGAACTTTTAACAATATTTTTAAAGCCGTTTTCAGAACGCACTGGTCCTGAGAAAGTAGAATTAGCCATGTGTATCTCCTGTCGTGGCTAGTGTCAGTTGCCCAATGCAACTGTCAGGGATAATTATACTATACATAAAACAAAACAAAAAGAAAGGGGCAACCAAGTAAGATTGCCCCAGTTCAACAGGGAGGATACTAATGAAAAAAACCATCAGTATTCTCAGTATAGCACAATTTACGCTCCGGGTGAACCAAAAACGCAACGTGGATCAGAAAATCCAAAGCTGTAACGCTCACGCGCTTTAAAGCGCATGTTTCCTGTATCAAAATCAGCTTCCATGTTTGTAGACATGGGAGTACGCTCAAAATGTTTAAATCCATTTGGAGCATCTGTTTTGATGAAAAACGCATCTGGGTCTGTCAAGAAGTGGTTAACTGTGTAACCCTCTGGAACCATACCCATATTGCGAATTGCGTTTACATCATTGTCTGATGTTCCGACACGTAGTGTTGATTCCAACAAGCGATCTGCAACAAATTGCAGTTGTGGTGGAATAATCAACTTAGTGCCACGTAGAGCAATGATCATGTTGCGCTCATCAACAAATGTTGAAATGTCAATAAGAGCATTCTCAAGCGAGGTTTCGTTTAAGTCTGCTGCAACGGAAGGTTCGTTGCGGAACGTACCACCACCAGATAGCGGATGGTCAGTTGCACAAAGCTCCTTGCCATCACCACCAGCAAAACTGCTATCAAACGCATTATTAAGCGTTGCAGCAGCTTTAACTTGCTTAGTGTGCGCCATAGAACGTGCAAGAGCACGGGTATAACGAGCACCAAGACGGTCATACAAATTATCCTCAATAGCTTCTTCTGTCAGAGCAAAAGCAAGAGCTACTGTTTCATGTGTATAACGCGCTGTGAAAGCTTCGTTTGCATTGTCAAATTCAACTCCTGCACCTTCTGATTTAGTTGGTGCATTTCCAAAACCGACAAGCATCACCTCCTCTTCAAATGCACGATCTGAAGTTTCAGTTTCATATATTTCCGCATGTTGATCTTCATAGCGGTCATATTCCATGCCGAACAGAGCGTTTAGGCCCGGCTCAAGCTCTTTGACAAGTTGTGAACGAGAAATAGCCATAACTTATCTCCTTTCTTACGCCAGACCTGCAGTGCCAGCACTGAACAGGTGGTTGTTGATTTTCACGATCACATTAGTGTTCGCAGATGAAACATCGCTGTTCTCAGGATCTTGAGAAATGTCTATGGCCTTCAACGGCAAAGTTGCAGTTGTTGCACCAGTTGTCACATCAAGCTCCAAACGAGATGTACCAGAAGTGGTATCACCTACAGGAGATTGATCAACAATGTCGAAGTTACCAGCCAAGTCAGCCACAGGAAATGTGTCATCAGCTTGAACTTCAAATGTAGCACTTGGATCATCAATGACGTTTGCCATGATGTCAGATGCTGAAATGCTACCGGGGTAGCTATTTGAGAAGGTTGGTTTGGAAGTCGTTGGGTCCGTATAGAAGCAACCGTTAAACACACCGAGGATAAAACCTGATCCTCCTGCGGCAACACGCTCAATACCACCACCAGTTACCATTGCAACTAAGTCACCTTGAAAGATAGCGGTGCTATAGCCTGAAGCAATTCGATAACGGTTTTGACGCTGTGAGCTAGTGCTCGTGCGGACTGGACGAAGACCAAAAGAGGCATCTTGATTAGCCATTTTTAGTTTCCTTAAATGTTATCCGTTTTTTCGGTTAGCACCGAATGAAACAGAAGATTTACGTTGCGGAGCAAGCTTCGGCATGGCTGGATTATTTTCTTGCATCCAATCATTATCCACTGCATCCATTTGATTTTTAGTCACACCTTTGTAGTGACTTTTCCGCTGCTCAACCATTTCGACGGGCATACGTGCGAGAACAAGACCACCATTACCGATGATACCAGCGTTACGCCCTTCGTCTACTACAGGTCCAATCCAATCTGGGTGATCCTCTGCGCGAACGAGGTCCCAGCCTTCTTGCCGTTTCTTATGAACGTTAGTCTTATCATCGTATTCCATCACAGATTCACGAATCCAACGATGAACATATCCGATGGGAGGTTCAGGAGCATCTAGGGCAGAACCCGGACGCCATTCCATATTGCGCTCTGTGCGCTCCCGCGATTCAGTCTCGCGTGGTGTCCTGTTAGCCATGTTAGTTTCTCCTGTTTTGCTCTAAACGAGCTACTTCTTTCGCGTACCTATCTAGGGGTATGCGCATTTTTTTGGCAAATGCCACTTGACCGGGTGTAAGTTCCACCGACTTTTTCCGCCCTGATTTTACTGACCGTCCGTTTCCAGACGCAGGAGCAACAGTCTGGGCGTTGGACCGCTTCTCCTTAAACTTGTGAGGCATTTCTTGACGCATACGAGAGTCGATTTCTTTGTAATAATCATCTGTCGTAGGATCAAAGTCTTCCTCTAGCACTAATGTTTCGTGAATTGCTTGGGCTGCACGAGTCATTATTCTATCAGAACCAAACCACTGATTTTTCTCCATCCATTTTTCTAACTTTGGATCACGTTGAGGCTGTGGTTGTGGCTGTGGAGGGGCATATTGCTGTGGTTGGGCCGCAGGCTGTTGATTTTGTTGTTGATTTTCTTGTTGAGCGTTTTCACGAGCAATTTTTGCCTTTTGAGAATTAACTTTTTCTTTTGCAACTGCAATTTTTGCTAAAGCTTGTTGCGCTTTTGCTTGTTTTTCATAATCACCAGACTCATTTGCTTCCTGTAAAGCGCGAGTAGCCTGACTTTCTTGAGCTTTTAAACGACTTTCAGCTTCATTGTTGTATGCACCATTTAATTGTTGCAAACGCTTTTTCATTTGCTGATTTTCAGACACAACTTGTTGTGCGTATTGAACAGCAGCTTGCGCCTCTTCTGCTGCTTGCTTACGTTTTGCTGTTAATTGATTAATTCTACGCTGAACAGATTCACTATAGGCATCTAATTCGTCTTCATCAGAGGAGTCTTTACGAACATTTGTTCGGGTTTTAACATCATCAGTAACTTCAACAGCATTTCCAATGTAAGCTTCAGAGCCTGATGGCTCATCATCTTCAATCTCAACAGATGTAGCTTCTTCTATGTCTTCGCTTTCACGAATGTTTTCAACCATAGTCATTTTTCCTTGCTCTCCCATGCCTTATACATACGAAATATCTTTCGGGTCAAGAATTGTTGCGATAATATTATCGTCATTTATAATACGAACTTCAAGATTTTCCACTTTGAACCTATTTCCAGCATATCTTCCTATAAGAACCCAATCTTTTTCATTACACCAAGGACCATTTGGGAACTTTTGGGAGTCTTTATATGCATCAGGACCCAGCTTCACAACATATGCCGCTACAGTTGCAAAAGCTTCTCTGTCCCTAACTGCGTCAGGAACATAAAGACCGCCTTTGGTTTGGGCGCTGGGATAATAAGGAATAATGAGAACACGATAGCCTGTCGGCTGCGGTAATCTCTCTAATGCAGACGGTTCTATTTTAGATGGATCGTCTTCATTTTTATTTTCTGCACCTTTACCAAAAGCATTTTTTATGGGTTTTGATAACTCTTTGTTTATCTTTCGCTGTGCTCTCGCAACGTGCTCTGGCACGACTAATTTATTAGTCATCTGCGTATTCTATGCCTTTCATCGCGGCCCTAATTTCTTCTTCAACATGGGCCATGCCGCGTATTACACCCACAAGATACCGATACTCCTCAAAAGTCTGTATCGAACCATCCGCAAGCTTTTCTTTAAAACGCACATCACGCTCACGTATGTTTTTTAGCAAATATTCTGCAAGATTTAGTGCGTCCATGCCGCATATAGTATGCTAATATACGGGAAACACAAGTACAATTACCAAAAAATCAGAAAATACCTTGGAATCTCTGGGGTCTAGCTATTGAACTAAACTTTTTTACGGGGCCTCCCGCGTTTTTTCGCTGGGGCTTTTTCTTCTTTGGGCTTTTCTTCAACCCACGCTTCATTTTCTGGGGTGTTTGGGTCGTCTTTTTTGTAGTGGCCTTTTTTCGTCCTCGCTCGGACCTTCTTGACTGCTCCAGTGCTATTGCCACTGCTTGCTTTTGCGGACGCCCCTCCGACTTTAGTTTGCGAATGTTGCTGCTTATTGTCTTCTGACTTTTCCCCTTCTTGAGCGGCAATTTCTATCTCCCTTTGAGCAATTTTCTTAGCTTTCTCCTGTTGAGCCATTTTTTCTCGTATTGATGAAGCCATATTATTGTCCTTTCATTGTAGCATTCACCGCAGCAATATCGCGCTGGGTCTGAATGCGCTCTTCTGCAACGCGAGAACGCTCATCAATAGCTTTTTCTTGATTATCAATGCGTTGCTGCGCAATTAACACATCATTACGCTCTTTCTCACGATCCATCTCTTGACGTGCATCAAATTCATCTTGTTTACGCTGCATATCTGCTGCTTTTAACTGCAATTCCTGCTGTCTTATTTCAACAAGCGGATCTTGACCCTCTTCCTGTGGAGTTACAGCTTGAACAAGTTGTTCTGTCATATCTGCTGCAATTTGTGCCGCTCTTGCGTCTATTTGAGGCTTCATTTGCATCATCATCATTTGCATTGGATCTTGCGGCATTGGACCTTGTGGACCCATTTGTGGAGGAGCCATCTGAGCTTGTTGTTGCATCATTTGCATCTGTTCTGGTGGTATTTGAGCCATGATTTCTTGCTGTGCTTGCGCTTCTGCCAATAAGCCTATGTGCTCTTGAATGTGTCCCTGCAGCGCCACAATAGCCTGTGGGTTTAATTGCATGGCAGGAGTGGACATAACAGCCATATGAGCCTCAATATGAGCCTCATGATCTTGATCTGGAAAAGCTTGCAAAGGTGCGCCCATCAAGGCGTTTTGGTTTTCTTTTGATGGGTTCAGAGGCTGTGGTTGTGGAGGTGCAGGTAGTATAGCATCAATATTAGTTACACCAAGTGCCTCATACATCTTACGATAAGCAGCGTACAATCCCTGCGGTCCACCATGAACTTGTGGATTTGATTGCACCAATTGTAATTCTGTTTGCGCCAAGGCAATGCGTTGCGACATAGAGAAAATATTTGGATCACTAACAGGCAATACATCAACTTTTGCATTAAAATCTTGTGCAAAAATTTCAGGACCCACCTCCATGCTAGGTGGATATGGATATGCTGGTACTGTTTGAGCAAAAATGCTTGCAAGAAGTTTAAATTCTACCTTTTGCGAATAGTGCAGCCTTTTATGAATTGCAGACATTACTTTTGTGCCGCGCTCCATAATCGCCATAGTTGTGCCAACAGGGGTTTCACCACCCATCTCACCAATCTTCAAATCAGCCATAGATGCAAATCTACGTCCTGCATCTACTAACGTTCCTAGAAGATTATAAAGCGTCCCTGAAGGCTCTTTGAAGGGAAGGGGCATCAGAGAGCCTTGCAGGGTGCCTCCAACAACATCAATGTCGCGGAACTCACCCGGTTGAAGGGGAGAATCTTCCTCACGAATACGAGCACCACGAGCCTTAAAGCCTGCTGGAAGATTGGAAAGTGTACCTGCATCAATTAGTTGACGTAAAATAGATGTTGAAGCTTGAGCCAAACCACCAATCATATGCGTCAAACCAAGGCCATAAAAACCGAGACCGGGCAAAAATTTATAATGCACGAAATATTGCTTCGCACTCTTAATTGGATCAGCTTCCATGTAATTTCTACGAATAGATAAAACATCTCCACTATCAGCAATGATTGTAACAATGTAAGGTAACTTCAAACCTGTTGGTTGACCGTCAGGACCCATATCTTCAAAGTTTTCAATATCAAGACTTGTATGAACTTCGTAAAGAGTTAAATCCTCAGACGGTCCAGATGGATGTACACCCTGTACTTCATCAATCGTTTCTTCAACCTCATCAGCCTGATAAGTGCCGCTTTCTGAACTGCTAGGTAAATCAATATCACGATAAAAACCCACCAATTGCATTTTGCGAACTTCATTTGAGTCCATTGTAATTCGATGCGTAATTCGTGGAGAAGACAACAAATCAGTCGCGCCATACGGTACAATCAAGTCTTCTGCATGTATAAATTTACTAACTGCACGTTGTTTTAAAGGGTCAAAGTAGACCTTTTTAAACGTAGAACCCACAACAGGAAGATAGAATAACATCTGATCTAACTCAGGATCATATTCCTCCATTTCATAGGTAATCATGTAATTCATGTAATCTTTAACGCGCTCTGCCTGCTTCACAAGCATTTCATTCTGAGCACCAATCGCTTGTGTTCTTACAGGTCCAGTAGCAGGCAATAACTCACGATAGGCTTGCGCTTGAAACTGCGTAACACTCTCAGCCAACAAAGGATGAATAACGCCAGAAGAACCCTCAAAAGGCTCTGTACGCTCTTCAGTCTTCATGCCAAGAAACTCAAGACCAGTTTTGTATGTATCTTCCCAATCTTCTCTGGATGATAAATCATCCTCAATTGAACCAACTAAATTAGAAGAAATTGAATTTAATTCAGACTCATCAATAACCTCTGCTAAATTACCATCAAACGGCACTTCAATAGGTGCAGGGGCTTCTTCTTGATATTCACCAATAACAGCACTGCCATCGTCAAACTCTGTAACTCCGGGCTGTGCAGGTAAATCAATAACGTTTTGCAACATGGGTGCTTCAGGAGCCATAGGCTCTTGAGGTAATCCCCCTGCTCCTAAACCACGTTCTATAGCCATTTAATCTTCCTCAATATCTTGAGTAATTACTGAGCCACAAGTGGGACAAGTGATAGTAATTTCATCAGGATCTTCTTCAGTTAAAACCTCATCAACAACTATAACCTCATCTTCAGGCATTTCTTCATAAGGCAGATGAACATCTATTGTGATTTTAGGCATCACTTGACACCTTCGAACTTAAGACCCTTGATTGCAGCACCACCACCACGACAGACAACACCGCCATCTTTCATTTTTATCACTTTGCCGCCTTTTTTCATTTTAACGGACTTCTTTTGCTTTGCAGCAGTTTTCATAGGCTCAGACTTATCGCCATCACCATCTAAATCTAAAAAATCAGGTTTACTAGCCATTATTTCAATCCTTTAAATTTACCGCCACGACCTCTCATGACGCAGCCTTTTTTTGATTTTCTTTTAGGCTTTACAGCGCCACCATTTTGATAACCCCTAACCGCACCACCACGCATCATGCCTAATTGTCTGCGTAAACGAGATAAATCTGCATCAGACATACCCATACCCATCTCACCAGCCTCAAGGGCCTGCAACATGCCAGCACGATCCATCGCACGTTGACGATCAACATCCGACATTGTTTTGTCAGATTCTCCAAGCAACTTCATGCGTGAACGACTTTTATTTGCCAACTGTCTAAGAATTTGCTGAATACGCGCACGATCAGCATCTGATATGGTTTTACCTGCCTCATTCGGAACTGGCCTCATACCACCCCTTCTTGGAATTTCCATCATGCCACCCCTTCTTGGAGGAGGCTTTGCCGCTCTACCCGCAGCCGCACCCGGAGTACCACCCATAGCCTGCATAAGTGCTCTCGCAATGTCTCTCTTCATGTCAGCCATTATGTTATTCCTTTAAATTTCGGCCCACGACCAGCCATAACGGCACCACCGTTATTCATTTTTTTCATAGGAGGTAAATCAGTGCCAGTTGTCATCCTTCCCAAATCAAGCATAGCTCCTCCACCTCTACCTGAAACTCTTTTAATACTTTTAATCTTATGTCTGGCTTTTCCACCCGCATCTTGAACATCAAAATCTATTCTTTTATTAACAAAATTTTTATCTTTTAATAGTTTTGGGTGTTTTGCAGCTTTTTTTCGAGCATCTGCTTCATCATCTGCTGTTACCGTAAGACCCGTGTTTGCATAACCAGAACTTTGATATTTAAAATTACCCGTTCTTTGATTGCGTGAAGCAGGTTGCCGTATCTCGTATTCAATTTTAAAATCTGGCATCAGTAATATTCCCTTTTTTTGCGAGTATATTGCATGAAATCCTCATCATCATAATCACTCGGAGTGACAATAAAACCACCTTGCCTAAAACGCAGTATAGCCTGAGTCATCGAATCCGCCAAGTCATCATGTTCACCATTAGGAAATGAAGCACATTCCTCCATAACCTCATCAGCAAAATTAGTATCAGGACACCATACCATGCCACTCTCAAAAACAGGCGCACAAGCGTGCATTCTCGTAAACTTATCCGCACCACGGCTTGGCGTAAATGGAGTCACAGGAATACCCATCCTACGCAACTCCTGCGTTAATGGCATACCACTCGCCTTCTGCTCAACAAGAACCATATCAGGCTCATACAAATCATAAAGCTCATGTGCCTGCTGCTTTAACTCAGGAAACTCCCATCGACCTCGAACAGCGTCTAAAAGAACAATATGATCCTCTCGCGTTTCATCATGATGAAAAATACCCCAAGTCGTAATCGCACTGTAATCCGCTCTATTACCCTTGCTAAAAGCAGTGTCATAGCTTTGAATGACATAAGCACAATCAGGCGGATCTTCTTTTTCCCATATATTCCACCACTCACGCTTAATTATCGCACCCGCTTCCGCAGTAGGGTTCTGCATATATTGAGCATTCCACTTGGATACAGGAATAGAAGCCTTAACACCCTCTAATTCCTCCAAAGACCAAAACTCAGGCCATAAAGATGCCCCAGATGGCATAATCGCAGGAAACTCTACAATCTCCCACTTATCAGCGCCAACCTCGCTTTGCTTCTGTAAAACCTTCGCAGTTAAATCACGAATGCTCCACCGCGTCATAACAATAATTATCGAACCACCCGGCTGTAAACGCTGCCTTGGACCAGAAGTGTACCACTCGTAAATGTTATCTAACGCACTTACACTTAATGCATCCTGTTCCGAAACCGGGTCATCAATAATCGCCAAATCCGCACCACGACCCGCCAAGGCACCACCAACACCCACCGCGTAATACTCGCCGCCGCCGTTCGTACTCCATCGACCACTCGCTTTAGCGTCTGACGCAAGACTAACATTAGGGAAGACATCTCGAAAATCCTCACTATCAATTAAATTCTTAACCTTACGACCAAAACCAACCGCTAACTCAGCCGTGTGCGTTGCCTGAATAATCTTTAAATCAGGCTTTCTACCCATTAACCAAGTAGGAAACAAATAACTCGCAAACTCAGACTTCGTATGTCGAGGCGGCATGTTAATAATTAAACGCTTAATCTTACCATCAGCAACAGCCTGTAACTTCTCAGCGTAAACCTTATGATGCCTGCCCTCAATAAACTGAGGCCAAACATGCTTTACAAAGCTCATAAAATTATCATGCTTCTCTGTACGATTATCAAGCGTCTTTAAACGCTCCAACATAGGAGCAACTTTCGCTAATTCCTCGTCCGTAAGGTAGCTGGAAAAGTCACTCAAATCATTCATATCAACCTCTCAGAGATTGCATAAACCTATCAATGTTAGGCGTTACAATGCCACCTTCAGCAAAACTTGGCCTGCGAAACGTCAAACCAACAGCCTCTGAAGGCTCTGGATCTGGACGTGGCGTTGTAGTAGCAGTCGGCCTTCTTACATCAGTAAAACGAGGCGAACCTATCGCGGCAATGCTCTCATCAATCTCATCAATCGGCACACAAAGACCCGTTTCAGGATTACGAACATAACCATCAGGGCATCCATCATCATCATCGCCTTCGTCCTCACCCCTGTCTCTAGGCTGTACTACAACACCATCCTCAGTATTTTCAAACGTGTTGTTAGAGTAAACAATATCAATATCATCAACTTCAGTATCATCATCAGCGTTTTCGTTCGTAGACTCAACATCCGAAACATCTATTCTACTAACAACAGAATAATTCCCATCCTCATTAACAGTAACAACCGTATCGTTTTCACCATCTCCATCAGCATCATAATTAGGTGTAGCAATGCCAACTACAGTACCAGCACCGTCATAAACAAATGTGCCACCATTTTTGTAAGCATTTAACTGCTCTTGAACATAATCCTCATTCATACCCGCAAACGTATAATCCTCTCCAAAAATCGAAAGAGGATTCACAAATATATCAAGAAGCTTCACAATAAAATCTTCAGCCGTTTCGCCAAG
>Ga0209348_1000577_pt1 | contig 18837 bp, 26 predicted proteins | sample ETNvirenome_2_30_FD_184065 | JGI IMG/M metagenome (GOLD analysis project Ga0209348, IMG submission 184065) | Marine viral communities from the Pacific Ocean - ETNP_2_30 (SPAdes) (version 2) | ecosystem: Environmental > Aquatic > Marine > Oceanic | place: Pacific Ocean | collected 2013-06-22
TAAATAAATAATATAAGCTAAAGCCCTATGAGAATTTTCGAGACCTATATTATGTTCTAAGTGCCATACATGATAGCCACCTCTCGGAGATGTTTTTTGAATTTTTAATGTTGCATATTTAAAATCTTTTATACCATAAGCATCTTTAATGCCTGTTTCATTTTCATAATGTTTTAACGCTAAATCAAAATTTGAAACCATAGGTTTTAGTGTTTCAATCCATTCTTCTAAATTAGAAGCCTCTCCAAAATACTGCAAATCTTTTTTCTCGTTTAAAGGGGCTTTTTCAAATGCTTGTCTTGAAACTGTTTTTTTAAAATTGTTTTGTTGATTAAAAAAATTTATTGCTTGTGAGCAATCTATATCAGAAATATAGTTGTCATAAATTCCTATAAAATGATTTATTGAATTTTTACGTTCAATCATTAATTAAGCATAAAAAAATTAATAAGAACTATAAGCTGTTGGTCTTGCACCTATTCTCGTAATTTTTTCTGACTCTGTTTCAGTATGTGTTAAGTTTCCCTCTTCATCGTAAGTATCTCCATTATTATTATCCCAATCATTTTGTAATTTAGCTAAATGTGCGGAGTCCCATTTATCAACAAATTGTGTTCTGAAATTTCCTAAATCTGCATCTGTCCATGTAGCATGGGGTGTGTCATCTCTGTACTCAACAGTATCGTTATAATCGTGGTCGTCATCTTTATACTGAATAGCCCAAACATTATCCCATTTAGATTGATTCCAAAAATCGTCATCATCAATATCATAAGCAACAGACGAAACACCATCAGTGCCTTTCATTGTATGATTAATAATTCTTTTGTCTTCAAATACTACTGTCCAATGTGAGTTTGTTGCCATTTAGTTACCTATGTTTTAATTATATAAACTACTGCTAAGTAAGGCTGTAATACTGAAGTTGAATCTCCAGTAAAATTAGCACTCATGTTGTGAGAGTGTCCACCACCCGACCCAGCATTATTTGTGTTATAAAATGTTTGACTTTGTAGTGCATCTCTAGTTGGTGCGTATCCACCACCAGAAAAAGCATTTACAAAATAAAATTGGTGGTCGTGAGATGCAAGTTGAGATTCTGATAAAGTTGCGTTAGCTGTTGAACCAGCAATATTACCTGTAGTTTGAACTGTATTTGCACCCCCTGTTGATGCTAACGCTTTGTTGTTTGATTTACCAACTGCTACGTTGTCAGCAAGGTCTGGTAGTCCAAAAGTCGAAGAACCATCTCCAGAACCATAAGTTGTGCCTATGATAGCAAATAATGCCGAGTAAGTTGATCTTGAAACATTTGACCCATCACACTCTAAAAAACCTGATGGAATAGATGCAGAACCATAAGGCACGATAGTGCCTGTAGATACACCACCTATTCCTGTTATATTCTGTCCATCAAAACTGTATTTTAAAGCCTCATAATTACTCATTTTATTTCTCCATTAATAACCAACCTTGAGTGTTGTCGTAAAACACTAAACCAAAAGAGGCTCTTTCTGTTGCAACAGTTAAATCAGACGCATCGCCCATTATTGGTTTTCCGTTTCTTCCAACTGTTAAATTATTTGTATCAAATGTTGCATTAGCATCAACAAATCTTATTTCATCTCCTATCGTTGGCGAAGCGGGTAAAGTTGCTGTAACTGCCCCACCTGATGTATTAACAAAATATCTTTTTTGTCCCTCTGCTGTAAATGCTGACGATTTACTTTCCCAAACTTTTTTTCCACTTATTGTGCCTGAAGCTGATACGTTCCCAGTGATTGTAGCATTTCCAGTTATTGTAACATTTCCTGTGCCTGTAATATCGTTAGAGTTTAAAGATAAATCTCCACCAAGTTGAGGAGAGGTGTCATTTACAATATCAAAAGTAACTGTACTATCTATAAAATTTATAGTGTTTGCAGAGGTATTGACAGTTGCAAAAGAAATATCATCTGAGCCGTCAAAGAATTTTATCTCTAAAGAATTTGAACCTGAATTGGTTGTATCCAGCCAGATCGTGCCTTGCACTGCTGACGATGGTCTTGAAGTTCCAGCGTGCATTGAATTCAAAGCACCTAAAATATTATTTAATTCGGTTCGGAAACTACCGAATGATTGGTTTGCTAGTGATACATCTGTAACTTGTGACATAATTACTTATAAACCTTTTTTAAGTAGATTTCAAACCATAACCAACTGCTTGAAAATCAAATTGTTTGTCTATTATTGTATTACTACTATTTTTAAATGTGATGTCAAACCCACTTTTTGATTTATTTTCTAAAACCATAAAATCTCCTGTAGATAAATCTTGACCAGTAACAATTATATTGGGGGTTGCGTAAAAACTATTAGTAAAAGTGACAGATTTTGTAGATGTGCCAGACTGAACATCATCTCCAGTTTCAGTTCTTTTTTCAAAAACTAATTTTACTTGCAAACCATTTACAAGCGATCTGGCGTTGTTATCATTTGAATTTAGTAAAGCCCTAAATTTAAAATATCTGCCTTTGAATGTTCCTTGTTGTGCAATAGTAGTAAATGAAGATATATCGCTTAGTCCTGTAGTAGAACTTCCAATTTGAATAACAGCAGAATTATTGGTAGGTGCATTTCCATCAAAAGGTGCACGAGCATTGTCAAACAAACTTGCCCCTCTACCACTATCAAACAAATCGTAAGGGTCGTCAGATTGCATACTTAGTTGAACTTGGAATGTTGCGTCATAAATAGCATCTAAACTATAAGTATTATTGAATATGTAATTACCAGATGATGTAATATTGTTATCTAGACCGCCTGTATCAAAAAGAAATCCTGATGTATCAGCGTCATCAAAATTTCCTGATCTGTCGTCAAAAAGTGAAGTTGTATCCAAAGTAATTGCTGGATTATTGTTGTTATCTGTTGTCAAAAAAATGTTTGAAAAAGTGCCTGTAAAACTTGGTTGTTCAGTGATTGTATTGACTAAAGTAAAAGCATCTAATTGGGTCACATTTGAGGATATAATCGCTGGGTTTGCGGACTCATTTCCCAATTTATCAACTGCTTTTATATATAAATGATAAGGCGGATTTATTGTATTTATTGTTACACTGTTAGATTTTCTTCTTGGTACTTGCACTAAGTTTGTCGTATTAAACCACTCTGTTGTTGATACGCCTGTTGAGTATCTTATTTCATAAAATTCAATATCTAAATCTTCAACCGCAGTCCAACTCAACTGCATTTGATTTGAACCAACCATAGAAATATTAAAATCTGAAACGTCTGCGGGTGTATCTGTAGCACCAATTATTTTTCTAGTTGCTGATACAAATGTTGATTTAGAACCAATAGTAGAAACCGCCCTTACCCTTACTTGGTAAGTAGCCTCATCAATTACATTTAAATGTTGATAGTTTAATGTTTTACCAGTTGCTACCTCTCTAAAAGAATCAGTGACAGCATTTCCGTCTGGGTCTAAAGTTTGTTTTATTTGTACTTCATAATTATCAACAAATTTGTCTGGCGATACACCTACTGTTATTAATAGTCGAGTAATTACAATCCCATCTGCATATTCAACAAGTTCATCATCTAAAGACACGCTTGCTGGTGGAGACACACTAAAAGGGTTTGGTAAAGTAGTATCTGGTATTGTTGCGGGTGCAACTTGTGTTCCAAAAGCATAATAACTGTCTTGGTGTTCTGAACATTGTAAAGTTACTGTATGATCTGTATTTAGTGTCATTCCTTGAACACGAAATGGTTTAGCTGAGAAGCTTGGCGTGGCGTGCGTGACATTGACTATATCTCCAATGCTTAAATCTAGTGCTGTCGCATCTGCTTTTATATTTATATCTAAACTTGTTCTAGAACGTCTTAAAATTACCTCTGCCATCTCTTGAGCCTGATGTGGGTCTGTCAGCATAGAAAAATCAAAACGACCCTCTAATAACAAGCCTCCATCTGCTGTTTGCATATTAGAAAAAGTATCTGCACTTGCTAATCCTGTTTCATCTACGGGGGGAAATTGTGCGGTATCAGATTGATACGATTTATTTGGATTAATAAAATTAACTACAACTCTGTTATAACGAGAGTTTTTATTTTTACTTGTTACTTGAATACCACCTAAAATGTTATCCTCTGTAAGGGTAATAGCGGCTGAACCAGAACCCTCTACCAATATTTTATACTGACCACCACTAAAATTTAAAAATGATCTTGAGCCTCTTACAAAATCTTTAACATTATCTATAGCTTTTTTAGATGTATCAACCACTGTGTGACTATCCATCAAATCTATCGTACTTGCACCAGAATAAGGCGTTATATCAGTATCGCAAACGTCACCAGCCACTTGCCAATCAGCAAAATTTGAATCAAAATAACTGTTAGGTATTCCCATGCCAAATCTATCATCTCGTAAATAATCTAATAACTGATAAATTGGATTATCTGAATATTCCCATGTGCTTGATGTATCTGCTCTATGAGAACCTGAACCACCAGTGACAGTGCCATCTAAATTAGGATTATAAACTTTTTTACCTTTGACTATTGCATTTACAGTTGGCAAAGAACCAAACGCATCAGGATTCCACTTAAATTTTAAAGCTATGTAAGCCAGCCCACGAAGTCGGTGGTTCGATGTCCATGATGATAAACCTGATAAAAGGGTAGATGCACTTTGAGAATCGCTACCATAATGAGGTTCAATAGTTATTAAACTTTCAGCACTTGAGTCGTCATCAGGTGCTTTAAAAAAATTTGCATCTGAACTCGCAACTGATCTTTGAGTGTTATCTGCAATATCTCCATCAAAAGTAACCTGACTATCATTTATGAATATTGAAGTAATATCTTCAATTTCTCCCTCAGAAACTACAATAGCCATATACAAAAACTCGTTGTCAGTTCCTGAAGTCTCTAAAAAAACTACATTTCCGCCTACCTTTCTAGTTCCATAAACAATAGGTATATGTGCATTTGCACTAAATTTATTTACTAATACACCTTTAGCATTTTGATCGGCTATGTTGTCTCCAAAATCTGGTGTTTCAGGAATAGGATTAAGCCACCCAATAACATCTTCAACTAAATCAACAACTACATCAACTATATCTCCGACAAAATCTATTACGTCTTCAAGAGGATTCCAGCCGCCCATTACGTTAATCTCCAATTGCTACCCATGTTTTCAAAACCTAATCTTTTAAAAACGGGGTCTATGTCTAATTTTGTGGTTATAGATAATACTATAGGGTTTTCATCAGCTACTTTTTTAATCATATCTATAATTTGTTTTACAAGTTTATAATTTCTAAATTTTTTATGAATATAAATCATTTGTATAATTATTATAGATTGTTTACTAAACCAATATTCTGATTTGTTAAATATACAACACCCAATCATTTCATCTCTATCTAAATTTTTAATACAAATAATTTTTCCATTTTGTAAAAATTTATTAAGATATTGATTTACCTTAATAGTATCCAATTCAGGAAAATTACAATCTTTTAAATCTGAATCTTTCCAATCTTTTATTAGGTAGTTTAAATCTTCAATATCTTTTTTTTCTGCTTGGTATAAATGAACACTTGTCATACTCTACCCCATTTAATATCTTTCACAGTCAAAGCCGCAAACTCCATACCTTTATCGCCACTAAAAAATCTTTGTTGAGAATTGTCTGTTGTGGTTCTTCCGCTAATCTTACCAAAATTTCCCCAATGTGATGTTACAGTTAAAATTAAGTTTGCAGTTGTAGTATTATCGCTAATTTTATATTCGTCTATTGTTCCATAAAATAATAAAAATGGGTCACTTATTAAAGCATTGTTACTATCTAAATAACCTCTGTAAATATAAACATTATCATTAATAATATTTTCACTAAGTGCTACTGATACATAACTTTGATCTACGGCAGACAAACTAAGAGATAATGAGTTTTTCGTAGGTTTGTTTGTTTCGCTTACACCAGTGATACTACGAAGATGTCCATTTGATTGATACGTTCTTGATGTTCCAGATACACTAGACGTTATATCAAAGCTGGCATTTGTTAAATAAATTGGTGTCCCAAAACCTATTTCTATTAAAACAACGGGGTCAATAATTCCAGTTGCTAATTGTGTCTTTACCGCACTCGATAATCCTCTTGCCATTATAAACTTTCAATAACATCAAACTCAAAATTAAATAATAAATTACCATCTTTATCGTTAGCGTTTGTTTTAAACTCTTGCATATCACTATTTAAATGAACAGTTGCTGGTACAGATTTATAAGTTACAGAACTGTTATCTGCTAACGCAGTTCTTAAAGGTGGTTCAATGGTTACAGTTGCGGCATTACTTGATGAGGTAACATCTGCAACCACCATATATAATTTATCATGTGCAAACTTAATCAGGTCTCCAGCTTTAAGACGACCAGCTGAGTCTCCAGCAAAAGCATCAATAGCTATGGTTGTATCTCCCGCAGAGTGAGAACCATTTACTAATAAAGTTCCTGTCTCGTTACCTTGACTATCAAATGTAGTTGGTAAGGTAATTGTAAAATCTTCCTTACGGCTTCTTTGTTTTATTATAAAAGCCATAATTGGTGCAAAATCTGCACGAGTCATAGGTGGGTATGAAACTGTAAAACTAAATCGTTGTCCTTGTACTTGTCGTCTAAATGTTTTTCCACTATCAGTTTCACTAAATAAAGTCTTTTGATTTGATTTTAAATTTATTGCCTGAAAGTTTGTGTTTGGTAAAGACCCACTCATATTAATGCTACCTTACCTTTTTCATTTACTGCACTATTAATCATATTTACAATAACCCCTCTGCTATTTACTAATAATTCATTGAATCCTCTTGCATCAACAGTATTTATATTAAAATTTACTGTGACTGGCTGACTCATGCCTAGTTGATTATTTGGCACGATAGTTCCAGCTTGGTCAGGCACAAATAACTCTGCACCTTTTTCTCCGACAATTGATGGTTGCCCTACTGGTGGTCTTCCACCTCTTTCAAAACCTTTTATTTTATTTACCATTCCCATACCAAAAGCTATTGCACCCCCAACAGCCGCAATATTGAATGGGAAAGGTATTGATGCAAAAGTTCTTAATGCACCCTCATAAACACTAATTAATGCTTTTTTGATAGCGTCCATTTTAAACATATTCATAGCTTTATCTACTGCGGCTTGAACCGCTTTACCTATCAATGCCTCAATCAATGCTCTTTTAACTGTGTCTGCAAACTTTTTCATACTAAGTTCGCCTGTCATTACAAAGTCAGTTAATGTTTGTTTTAATGATGTAAATGCTTGTTTACCAGCTTTAACAAACCCGTCAGTAACCTCTTTGTCCATAGCCTCTTTAAAACCTTTTGAAAAATCTGCATAAGCCTCATTTAAAAATTTTAAAGAGTTTTTTTGTTCATCAATACCAAATGTTATTTCCTGTATGGGAATTTCCATTAATGAATCTCTTATGCTTTCTATCAACCCCTCTAATCTTAAAAATTCTGCACTGTTTTCTCCAACCTCTGTTTGCATTTTTTTCATGGCATCAATAGTTGCGTGAGCCTCATCTTGCATTCTTCTAAATGCACTGCCAGCAGAAAAATCTTTTTCTTTTATTAATGATAGTTCTTCATTTAACAATTCTACTTCAGAAACAAAATCCTCTATTGTTTTTGGTGTTTTAAATTTTTCTAAAAGTTTATCTAAAAATCCTGTGTAGTCTGCTAAAAGAACAGCACCAGCCGCCAATAAACCAGCTAAATTTTTCATAGAGGTTTTATTAAAAGCCATCATAGCTATACCAGCTTTTTTAATTCCAACTGTTAATGATATAAATGCTTTTGTCATACCAAACACAACAAATGCTAAACCAGCTTTTTTTATTGCTTCTATATTTTCGTGCATAAATCTAAAAGCATCTGCACCAAAAGTTACTGCATTTGCTAGACCCTTACCTACTGTTTCTGCTATCTCTAATATTGTAGCCTCATTTGCGGCAAGTGCCTCGTCTAATGAACCAAACTCTTTTTTAAGAGCAACAAAAAATTCCTCTGCTACTGTTTTTTGAAAATTAAAGAACTTATCTCCAATCATCGACAAAGTTCCCTCTAAAGTATTTGCAAGATCATCAGTTGCACCAGCAAACTCTCCATCTTTACCAAAAACTTTAAATAAAGCCTCTCTTGTTTGTTCAACTGAAACTGTTGCACCAGCACTAAATCCTAGCATAGATTTAACACCTTTTTCTCTAAATAAATCTGCACTTGAAATACCAGCAGATAATGACCTTTGAATTTGCTCTGCTGTTGTTCTAAAATCTAATCCTGTAACTGCCGCTACGTTACCAGTAAGTTCTAATATTTTTGAAAGTTCGTTTGCATCTTTACTAACAACAGCAAGAACCCCCGCACCTGATTGAATTTCTCCAAGTGAAAAAGGAACTTTACCAGCAAACTTAGCCATAGCATCAAAGGCTCTTGCACCCTCTTCTACGCTACCAAATAAAAATTTTAATCTTACTTGAAGTGATTCGACTGACTTACCTACATCAACAAAACCTTTAATAGCTACACCAGCACCTAAACCTATTAGTGCATTTTTTAAATTTATTACTGAACTTTTAACACCATCAACACCTTTTGTTGCTGACTGCATGGCTTGTCTTGTTTTGTCTTTTGCAATTAAATCTATATTTACTTTTTTTGTAGCCATCTATTTTCTCATTTTTGCTATACGTTCTTGCCGTTCTCTGTCTTCTCTTTGTAAATCAAAGTATGCAAGCCACATATTAAACTCATAGACTGGCATTTGCAAGATTTCTGATGCAGTCTTACTGAGTTTTTCAGCTAACGCAAATATATTATGTAATTCAGGATTATTTTTTAGTTTTTTTTATTGTCGTTTACATCGACATTTTGTGTTCCCATTATTTTATTGGCGACATCAGCGATTATATTTGTATCTGCTTTTGTCTTGAAGCCAAGAATATTGGAAGCATCAAACATTTTATTTCCGTCTTTATCGCAGGCTTTTTCAATTATGACATCAATTAAAACATTAACATCGGTAGCAGTAACACCTTTGAAAATTTTTGTTTTTTCCATCATGTTAAATGGTTTGCAATAAATTGCTTTATCGCCTACCAATCCCCACTCAGGAACTTCAATAATTTTAGTTTCTAGCCCAGTAAAGTGATCTCTTATTCCGCTAAAATAATCGGGTTTATTATCATCTGGCATAAATTAAATTATACTGTGCCGATAGTTAGACCGCCTGTGCCTTGTAAAGATACTGTTCTTGTAGTCACTCCATCTAAAGTTACACCAACACTCATTCCAGTGACAATTCCTGAACCAGACAATTTTTGTTCGCCTGAACCTGAACCCTCTGGCATGAACTCTACACTTACAGTAGCACCTTGTGTAAGGTTTCCTTGAGCAGTATCGTCATCGTCAAAATTCATATCTATTGACGCTGTAAACGTACCTCTTCCAACTACAAATGATTTCATTGATGAACCTAATGCTGTGTCCTCTACAACATCGTGAGTCGTATCTACAGTAAATCCAGTTGCTTGACCGATATTAGTACCGCCAATATGAACTACTGCGTCTTTACCATGATGAGTCGCCATAATTTATTACTCCTTTGTTTTCTTTAATTCTTTTATAACTTTTTGCGTTTCTTTTTCAACTGATATTTTTTTATTTTTACCCTCAACAGTAAAACCTCGTTTCTCGTAATACTCTTGAAAGTCAGGCGAGATTTTTATTTTGGTGTCTCCTTTAACCATTGTTATATCCATAGCCATTATGCAGTCCCCCTTGTAAATTCATACATTACACGCACAGTTATTCTGACTCCACCATAAGGATAGATAGTACCCTCGTCTGACGATGCCTCAATAATTTGTGTATCCAACGCATTTCCATTTCTTGTTATATCATTATCAAGTGTTTCTTCAACTACTTCAATAATTTGGTTTCTAACAGTATCAATATTTGAGTCTGTACCTTTGCCAAATGCAACTATAAGAAAATCAATAGTTCCTGTGTATTTTCCTGACCCTGTTGCACCCATAGCAGAGGGTTCTCTAGTTTCATCTCCAGCTTGAATAAATGCGGCTGGAAATTGTGCATCTGATAACTCTTCAACTTCAAAAGGTTCTCTTGTTAATTTTTTAAACTCAATAGGGCTAGTTACAGCATCAAGTTTTGTAATTATATCACTAGCTATATTTTCTCTTTTACTCATAATTTTAACTTACTAAAATAAAATTTACTAAACTCTTCTTGTATTTTATTTTCTTCTTTATTTCCAATAGCAAAAAAAGGTCTTTTAACTTTTTTCTTACCAACACCAAATGTATCATGAAAACTTGCTATTTTTTCTCTTTCTTTATTTGAAAAAAATAATGTGCTTTTAAATCCTCCAGTTCTAAAATCTAAGCTACGAAACATTTTACCCGAATCAGTTAAATCTACAAAACCTACTTGTCTGCCTCTTTTTCGTCTATTTACTTTTGTTGATTTTGCATAAGGTAACATATTACCACCATCAGGTAATTTTCCTGATTGAGTTCTTTTGGTTATCATTAAGATAGCCATATTTGAAACTCTGTTTAATGCTGAATTTACGGCTGACTTTTGTTTTTGTTGTATTGATTTTAAAAAATTTTTTACTTCAATGGTATTTATATTTACCTTAATGTCGGCAACCATTATCTCACTAATCGTAAATTGTGTAGAGGCTCTTTCTCACTATCAGATACAGTCCCCCCACCGTCCTCATCATATTCGACCCCGTCCCGCAATATTGCTTGGAACTCTTCATCGTATCTGTCCCTGTAAAAATCTATTTGTACTTGGAATGAATCTTTGCCCTCTCCAGTGTCAGGGTCTCTCCATTTTGTAAGTTGAGGATAAATATATTTCCATAGTGCTAAATATACAACAGATTGAGTCCATTGTGAGTTAGTAAGTTTACTGTTTACCATTTCAACAGATGTAACTTTTGTAATATCTTTGTATCTTACTTGGTGTCTGTATCTTTCCCACCATTCCTCTCTGATACGTCTTAATACATCGTTTTCAGCAAATTGTAATTGATCTCCAAAGTCAGCAATACCAAACCCTAATATGTCAGGCTGAATTTTTTGCAAATTTGTATTTGCAACTGCGAACTCTGAGGTTGCCATTATTTTTTACTTTTCTTTTTTTTTGCAACTTTTTTAACGACTTTTTTTACTTCCTTAACTGGTTTAGAAACTGGTTTGGCTATTTTTTTGCCGCCATGTAGTTTCCAACCTCGTCTAGTCAAAGCATCGATATTGGATTCATAACTTGCTTTAGACCTTTCAATTACTTTTCCGTTATCGTTAATAAGTTTTACAGTTTCTATAGTCATAATTTTTTATATCAAAATAGGGGTGGGTTTACCACCCCTACTTATTAGTTTTAGTTAATTACTGATTCGTTTAGCATTTCAACGCCATAAGAGTCATGTAGTTCTCCCACGCCATAAACTGCTGTTGCAACGATCTCATCTGCTCTTAAACTTGCGTCACGCTGAGACTCAATTTTTAAGTCTTGCATCATCGCTAGTCCTAAAGCGTCTTGAGAGAAGATTCCACCTTTACAGTTATCTGTATCAGTAGTGCCATCAACATTTGAAGATTCAAATATTCTGACACCAGCTATCTCTCCAATAAAGCCAGTTCTCATAGCTTCATTTTGAAGATCGCCAGCATTCGGATTAACAAAAGTATTAGTCAATGATTTTTTCACATTGTAAATAACTTTAGGGTTAAACACTCCGAAATAAGGGGCTGGTACATTTGCTTGACGCAAAGTTGCAACTGCTTTGAAAATGTTATCAATAGTCAATTCAGTTCCAGCACCACCTATGCTAGTTGAGAAACCATCAAATAATGCTGTCAAATCTGTATCGATTTTTTTAGCGATTGCCTCACCAAATAATCTTCCAATATCTGCCGCAACATTTCTTGACGCTGAGTTTCTTGCTAGGTCTGTTAATGTTGTCATAATTCCAACCTCTGATGCTGTAATAGTCACAGATGATGGATTTACTGCTGTGTTAGAAAGGTCAGTTGCTTCATTAACTGCATTTGCCGCTACTGTAGAATAAATCGGTACTTCTACTGATTTACCACCGCCAGCAATAGTGTAGTTTCTGACAAGACCTCTCATAATGCTTTGTTCTTGTGCTACAAACAAAGCCTCTGCAACGATTTCAGTATATAGTTCTGATATCGTGCTACTTGTCGTTTCGTTAGCCATCTTTTACTCCTTAATGGTTATTGTTTGTTTTGAATGACTGTGGGTTTAGAATTTCGTTCTTGCCTATATTTAGCATACGCCTCTCTATCCTTTGGGTCGTTCATATTTAAATCACTCAGATTGAAAGGTTTACTGAGTTCTGACCTATCCACATTTGACACTGAGCCACTGCCACTAGGTGTTGCAGTAACAAAGTGAGGGTTCTGTGTTAAAAACTCTTGAACTAACTCGTCAGTAGTTAAAAGTTCTCCCTTACTGTTATATCTAGCTATACCATTTTTATCTAGAATTTCAACACTACCTGATTCGTTTAGTTTTATATTTTTATTCAAAAGTTCTACAACTTGGTCAGGATTGATAGCTTTATTTCTTGAAGCAGACGACAATAAAGATTTATTAACTTTGATGTCTCTTAATTCTGATTGTAAACTATTTATTGTTTTTTGAGACTCCTCTGATTTTTCTTTCAAGATTTTTTCAAATTCTCCTTTTTGAATTTTAGATTTTTCGTCTGCCTCTTTCTGTAACTTAACAGCTTGGATAGCAGTTTCTAAATCTTCAACACCTAATTTGCTGTAAGTAGATGCTCTGTCTTTAGCTAATCTTGATTTTACAATTTCGTTTACTTGTTCCTCAGAAAATTTTTTTTTATTTATTTCCTCTTTCTGTGGTTCATTTTGTGTTGTTTCATTTGAAACAGTTTGTTCAGTAGTTTGTTCTACTTTTGGTTGTTCGTCAGCCATTTATATCTCCTTATATGTTCCAATCAGGATTTGTTGGAATCCAAGTATGCCGACAACGATAACCCCCTCTTACTATAAAAGGGTCTCCAGAACTTTTGCCAGCCCACGACCTAGAGTTCCAAATATCCCGAATTTCTTTTTCGGTTAAAGTTTTGTTTACCATATCTCTACAAAAAGGTCTAGAGTCACGCACTAAAGTTCCTGTATAACTAAAATGATTAAGTCCACTGTCTTTTGCTTTTTTTACTGTAAACTGACCATGAAACTGCATTACTGAGTCATGTGCTATTTGACCAGCATATTTTCTAAGATTTTCACCAGCCCTATCAGCGGCATACTGTGTTCTAAGTTTTGTTATGCTTTCTTCAACCTTAGATTTTAGACTTGGGTTATATTTATTTTCATTAATATAATCTACTAATTCGTTGATTTCTCTTTGGTTTGACTTTTGATAAACTCCGTTAATATGTGATCTAATATTTTTTTCTACATCAGCAAAAGGTCTTCCAGCGATTGCACTTTGATAAACCTCATCATTGATAACTTTTAAAAATCTTTCTGCAATATCTTCAAAGCCACTAAATGATTGATATTTTAATGCAGTAATAGTTTGTAAATCAATTTGTGTTAAATTTCTAAATTTTGCGGGTATAGGCATTTTACCAAAGGTATCTAAAACTTCTTTTGCTATTTTGTTATAATCTTCATTAATAAGTAAATCTGCCTCGTTTAAAAAAGTATTTTCTATTGCTTGTCTTAATTGTGGTTGTAATTGTATAGCAAGTCTTGTTGTGAGTGTTGTTCCGCCAACAGTAGTTTTTCTTACTGAGTCAATAATATCGTCCTCTAAAGTATAAAGGACATTAATTAATCTTTCCTCGTGGGTATCTGCAAGTTTATCTAATATTTTTGACATTCGTTATAATGGGAAATTTTTTTTCCATGCACGAATTGACCAAAATGCTGGCGACAAAGATTTTTGCCCTTTAACTTGTCTCAAAACCCCGCCCATTCTCGCAAGAAACGACCTCTGGCGTGCTGGTATATTTTTTTTAATTGACATATTAGGGTCGCCAAATCTTACCTTTTTTACATTTTTAGTTCTACGATCTCTTACATAAACTGCAAATTTTTTACTCTGATTTGGTGTTCTAAAAGGTTTGTTTAGTTTTACAGTTCGACCTTGATACTTTGCCATTATTTCTTTCTTCGTTTTCTTTTACTTGCTCTTGCAATAATATCTTTATCAAAAGTTCCAGATCGACCTCTAGCAATTAGCTTATTAACTCTTGCCATTGACCACTGAGCCATACCAATACGAGGTCTCGACCCGCTGGACAAAAAAGCCCCTTGCCCCCTCCGATACGAGGCTTTTAAGTCAGCAAGATTAAATAATTTAGATTTTTTTGCTTTAGCTTTTAAAGTTCTAACTGTACTTGCCGATAGTGCCTTACGTCTTACTGCCATTATTTTACTCTCGCTTTAAACATTGATCTTGGAATAAAACCACCAGATTTATACAAAGACGACATAGATTTTAACAAAGTGGCTCTGCTACTTCTTTTTCTTCCACGCAATCCTGACAGATACTTTTTAGGTAAATCTGTATCTTTATCTTTTGGTACTCTTCTAACTTTCTTCTTCTTCTTCGCCATCTGGAGTCTGCCCCTCAACTTCCGTTGTTGTAAATTGTCCTCTAACAGTTCTAGTATTATCTATCTCATCGTTAATAGTTTTAATCATTTCGCTATCATCTATAACTGCCTCTGCAATTTGTTTATCAAGTTCTTTATTAAAAGTTTCTGATTTAATTCCACTTGCTTTTGCCATTTGTAAGAATTGTAAATCATTAGCCCAATCTCTAACATCAAATGTATCAGGATAATCTACTGACCCGTCCCATTCTGTATCTTGCCATTTAGCGTACAAGTCCCAGATTTGCTCTTCGGCATTTTCTAAATAATCTGCTTTCTCAGAAAGTTTAGCATTCAATAATTGAAACTCTGTTTGTAGTGCAATACCACTAGAGATTTGGTTTCCTGATGTACCTCTAACTGAACCCATGTGAGTGATTCGATCTATTGCATCAATTTTGTTTTGGATACATTTCATAATACCATCTAAATTTTGTCCACTTGGCTGAATGATGTAGGGTTTTAGGTCAGCTTGCATATCCTCTGGTATTTCTATGATTGAACCAGCACCAGCACTAGCCTCAACATTTGGAGTCTTAACTAAACTTGGGTGATTTGCTAATCTGATAAGCTGTTCTTTTTCTGAATAATCATTGTATATAGACTGTTGCAAAAATGCCACATCAGCTAAATCACTAATACCTATAGGTCTTTTACCACCTTTAAGATTATAAACATTAACACAAGGGATAACACCGATAGCATTTGGCACTTGGTCAATTATTTTTACATCACCCTCTGCATATTCTTTTTCATAATCTGATACCTCATAAGTAGTTATTTCTTCCTCAGTAAACATTTTTAATATTGCTCTTTCAGAATTAATATCCTCAACAACCATTAACATATCTAAATAAAATCTTCCGCTAGCGGCTCTTTTGTAATTCCAGTTCACGATATTTTCTGGTGTGTAAATAGACATATAAGGTCTAATGTCTTGTTGTAATTCTTCAGCCCTAGTTCTTAAATTAGTTTGTGGCTTGTCAATAATAACCCAACAGTTACCATAGATGCTTGCATTCATCTGCACCTCTCTCATCATTGTGTTAAATGATCTGCCGTCTAAGTCTGCATCATTAATGAATGCTTCTAACTGTGGGTCTCCATCTAAAGAACCATAATCTCTTGTCGGTGGTACTCTCCATAAAAAACTTGTATAAATTTGAACAACATTTTTACAGTGATTATCAACTGGTGTGTGTCTAACTCTTTGATCGTATTCCTCTGGAGTCTCTAAAATATATCTATGTAAGTAATAACCATTTTTATAATCATTACCTCCAAGATATGATCTAATAAAAAATTCCCAGTTTTGAATATTAGCGTGCCATAGAGGGTGCTTACTTGTTAAAAATTTTCTATCCATCAACTCCACCTTTGAAGAGGGTTAGGTTTAAAATCCCGTTTGACTGGAAAATTATACTCAACCATGTATCCTAACGCATCGTTAAAATGGTCGTAACCACTATCTTTATCAGGCACATTTGTTCCCTCTTTGTATATTTGTCTTTCTATAGATTTAATAACATTTTTGCAAGATTTTAAAACATATAAACTATTTATACCTTTAGCATTTTTAAATTTAGAATTAACTGCATTTATTCTATCTCTAACAAGTGGTGCTTTGTTTCTGACCTTAACGTCAAACCCAGCATTCTTTAAAAGTGCAAGATCAGTCATACCTCCAGCAGACGTTTTTCTAGCTTTAGAACTTGGGTCAGGATAAATAACTATTTTTTTATTTGGGTATCTATTTTTTATTTCTTCAATCATTTCGTTTGTATTTGATGACCAAATTTGAATCTCATCAATAATAAATATTCTATCATTTTCTATTACAGAAACAACACCAGCCATCGGGTCTATATTAAAATCTTGTCCAATATGAATTGTGTTATAATTTTTATTATATTTTTCTAAAATATTTTTTTCTCTGTTAAAATTATAATAAATAATTCCAGCGTAATTTACAAAGGTTGCTAAATACTCTTGTTGGAAAGTTCTTTCATCTAAATCATTCTTTGCTTGCTCTATTTCAGACTCAGATACTTGACCACCCTCTAATGTAGTAAATTTAAAACTCTGCCACTCTGGGTCATCTTTGGTAAATAAATCATAAGCAAAGTTAAAGCCCTTTGGTGAACTGCAAAATAGTGCGTGACCTAGCGTGTCACTTAAAGTTGGTCTTAAAACCTCATACCAAGCCTGTGGTTTAATGTCAGCAAATTCGTCTAGCACAATAAAGTTTAATCCAACGCCTCTTAATGACTGGTCATTATCAGCCCCTTTAAGGCTTATTAGAGTGTTGTTTTTAAGCAACAATGATAAATCAGACTCATTTATTCTTTTTACCCATCTATGCCTAATCATCATTTCTTTAAGCATATCCCAGCAAATAGTTTTACTTTGACGATAACTAGGGCTGACGTACCAAACCCTTTGATTTGGAAATCTAGCAAATTTAGCAATTTCCTGAATAGCTAAAAAAGTTTTACCAAATCTACGACCAGATATAAGAACTCTAAATCTTTTATTACACTTAATTACTTCTCTTTGAGGTTCGGTAAGTGCCATTAAATTTGATCTCCCCAACTGTGCCAGCCTTTTATTTTTTGTCTAGCAAATAGTTCTACTCTTGGAAGATCGCCACATAACTCAACAATGTTATTTCTAACTATGTCAGGTTTTTTACTATGTTCTTGCCTTTTGCTAATTATTAATTGTTTGACTGATTTAGAAATTCTTTTTGGTTTACCTTTAGTAGCCAACAAACACTGTTCAGGATTACACCTTGTCCAATAACCCATTCCAGTAAAATACCCATCAGATTTAATATTTTCTTTTACCCATGTGAAAGCCACTGTTTTATATGTAAAGCCCCATTCTTTAATGACCCTAAAAGCCTCTGGCAACATCGAGTCAATAGCCCAAAGAAATAAAGTGCAATTATCGTCAGAAATATCAGAAATAGGTAACTTACAAATATCGTCAATACTAAGGGTATTATAATGCTTGCTAGCAGATCGGTTCTGTCCTTTTTCTGAATACGTTTTAAATGACCAAGCTGGGTCTGCATAAATTATTTGAGCCTTTACTTTTGGGAATGGTATCACTCAAGATTCCATGCCAAAGGTTGATCGTCTTCCGTAATAATATTTTCTGACTGACCTAAAATTTGTTTGCCTAACCATATCTGCATTACAACATTTCCTTTTTCTGCACTCTTCCACTGTAGCTGTCTGAGCCTCATTTTCATATCTGCTCTACCTTTTGTCAGAAATTCCGAATAACTCTTCTCAATAAGATCAGCACTACAACCGAAGAAATCTCCAATCTCTTTATTTGTACAGCCTAATGTTGCTAATTTTTTGACTTGTTCCTTGTCAATATTATACTTTTTTGGTCTCGCCATAATCCTCTTACCCTATGAGTTAGGTAAGTTCTGTTTATCAAAAAAATTTAAATAAATAAAGCCTATTCTAAAATTAAAGTTTTAATTGAAAAAGAACCATCTATATTTGTTTCCAGTTCTGCTTTTGACTTTATACACTGATATTTAATATTACTACCAGATTTCAATTGCCTTTTAGCTAGTCGAGACCCTTTTAAACATTCTGACATTGAGGTTTGGATTCTTGCCTCTTTTATTTCTCCATTGATTAGTAAAAGTAAAGCAACAACAGTTTCAATCATCAATAATTCTTTCCGTTTTCTCTTACTTTGTCTTTTAATTTTTCTATATCTTCTAATGCTTTTTCTAATAATTGTTTGTTAAATTCTATATTTACTTTATTTGTTACGTTTTGTTCTTGATTTTCTATTAATTTTTCTACGTCAGAAAAAAGAGACTCCAAAAGCATGAACTGTTCCTGATCGACTGGTTTTTGATCGCTAGCCTTTAGTAAATCAGCTTTCATTAACTCACGAGACGTCTCCAACGATACTAGCCTAGCCGTAAGTTCCGTATAAGCGAACACGCCAGCCGCTACGAGTAAAATCAACGAGGCAACTGTTTTCATGGGCATTTGCACAGCCGCCTGTTCCGATATTCTTAAAGGTTTACTCATCTATATTCATTTT
>Ga0209348_1000578_pt1 | contig 18828 bp, 22 predicted proteins | sample ETNvirenome_2_30_FD_184065 | JGI IMG/M metagenome (GOLD analysis project Ga0209348, IMG submission 184065) | Marine viral communities from the Pacific Ocean - ETNP_2_30 (SPAdes) (version 2) | ecosystem: Environmental > Aquatic > Marine > Oceanic | place: Pacific Ocean | collected 2013-06-22
AACAGACATTAGGAATGTCAACAGCAAAATACAAAAAGATAGTAGTTTCGAGACCTGTTCAGCCTTTAGGAAAAGACATTGGATATTTACCCGGATCTATGCACGATAAAATGCTTCCATGGTTAATGCCCATTCAAGATAACTTACAAAATATTATGGGAAACGACAGAACAATGTTGAAGTCATACCTAGACAATGGACAAATTGAAATTGAAGCCTTAACATACATTAGAGGGCGATCTATTTCTAATGCATTTATTATTATTGATGAGGCACAAAACCTAACAGCACACGAAGTAAAGACAATCGTAACAAGAATTGGTGAAAATAGTAAGATTGTTTTAACTGGTGATATTGAACAGATAGACAATATCTATACAAATGAAACATCAAACGGCCTCGCATTTGCTGTTGAAAAATTTAAAACTCATGATATCTCTGGTCATGTAACATTTAAACGCGGAGAAAGGTCAAAATTAGCAACTTTGGCCGCAAAGATACTGTAGGAGCCCACATGCTATTTATATTGTTTTTTTTCTTATTCTCGACCGCTTATGCGCAAGAAAGATCAAACTACCAAGTTGTTCAAATTTATGTTGATATAACTGAAGTTCACACGCCGGATGGTAAAGTTGGAACGTCTAATCCATTAAATATTATGATTGCCGAGGAAGCTCAGAGAACTACGATACTTAAAAATACACTAAACAGATATACTGGTGTAAAAACATGGCAAGGCGAAATAAATGTATATGATTGGAACAACATTAAACACATGCCGGCATATAAAAAGTGCAACTATAATAATGCTGTTTCGTGTGGAATCCAAAATAATCATTGGACTTTACGCACAATAGTTTCTGTTGGTGAAAAATATTCTGTCTTTACTGTGTTCTTATACGATGAAACAGGTCGAGTAATTGCTTCCTCAGACCAAACAGCATGGGGCACAATAAGATGGAAACCGAGATGGAAACTCACAGTTATAAACGAACAAAGTGCATTTGGCGGCGGTAAGACAGAAATATATGAAAGATGGCCAGATGAAATGGAAGAAATACCACCACTAATAACCCCTAGGACAATTAACCAAGCAAATTTTGGTTTTTATTCGGTTAAAAAAAGCGCATGCCGCACAGCCCATTGTAAAAAATAAATTGACAGCAGCAGTAATCCGTGTTATAATAACTATATTATTATGGAGTTAGACATGAGCTTGTGGATTCATGAGTCAATTAGTAAATCAAAAAAACTGAGGAACCATTACAAAATGCATGATGTGGACATTTTTATTAAAGATCCATTACCTGATCATATTAACGTTAATTTTGTATTTTCAACCATATCGAAAAGAGTGCCTTCCCACTTACTAAGTGGGATTGATATTATTTACGTTGGACAATTTGATGTTTTTAAAGAGAAAGAAGTCAATGCAGTCTATCAAGATGGTGCGATATATGTAACAAATGAACAGTCTAATGATATGGATATGATTGATGATTTAATTCATGAAGTTGCCCATTCTGCTGAGGAAAGATTTACAGAAAAAATATACAGCGATAATACAATTAAAACTGAGTTTCTAACCAAAAGATCGAGGCTTTATGAATTATTAGATACATATGATTATGAACCTCCACCAAAGATTAAAGTAGAGTACCACTATGATAATGAAATAGATATGTATTTTTATCGAACGGTTGGATACGAGATATTGTGGAACCTTGTAAATGGAATATTTTTATCACCTTATTCAGCTACTTCACTGCGTGAATATTTTGCTGTCTGTTTTGAAGAATATTTTTTAAATGATAAAAAGGAAGTGTCTAAACTATGCCCAGCGGTGTTTACTAAACTTGAGGAAATTGAGTTTTTGGAGGTAAATTGAGTCATATATCATATTCAGAATTAAAAATGTGGTCTGAGTGTCCACGAAAACATAAACTAGTTTATATTGATAAACTTAAGGGGTTTACAGGAAATGAGTATACTGCTTTTGGTAGCTCTTTACACGCTTTATGTGAAAATGCTATCCAAAATTTATTACAAGAACCAGACTATAACGAATTCTTTGATTTGCACTTTGAAAGAGAATTGGAACAACTCGGACCAGATTTTGAAAAAAGAACAGAACTTATTGAACAAATGCGAGATCAAGCAAAAATAATTAGTCCGCAAATATTACCAGAAGTATCAAAAAGGTTCGGTGAATTCGAGGTCTTTTCTGTCGAAGAAAAATTATATGAAAAAATATTAGATTTTTCTCTTGACAACTTAGCATTTAAAGGTTATATTGATCTTGTATTGAAAACTAGTGATGGTAAGTATCACATCATTGATTGGAAGACGTGTTCTTGGGGTTGGGATAGAGAAAAAAGAAGCAGTAAGCTAATTACTTATCAATTAACTCTATATAAAAACTTTTTCTGCCAGAAACATAATATAGACCCAAAACTAGTTGAAACACATTTTGCGCTTTTAAAGCGTACAGCAAAAAAAGACAATGTTGAGATTTTCAGAGTTACATCCGGCCCTAAAAAGACAAAAAATGCAGTTGATTTATTGCACAAAGCCCTCATCAATATTGATAGAAAAATGTATATTAAAAACAGACTGTCGTGTAGGGGATGTGAATTTTATAAAACAAAGCATTGTCCATAACGGAGTATAAATGACAAAGAAAATTAAAGTGTTAACACTTTCAGATCACCCTTTGAGCCCAAGCGGTGTAGGAACACAAACAAAATATATGTGCGAAGCTCTATTAAATTCAGGGAAGTTTCAAATCGTATCTATTGGTGGTGCGATAAAACACCAAAATTATAACCCAATCAGGGTTGAGCCGTTTGAAGACGACTGGACTATAATTCCTGTTGATGGATATGGGACACCTGAAATGATTAGGTCAATTTTAAGAGCAGAAAAACCTGACATATTGTGGTTTATGACTGATCCTAGGTTTTGGGAATGGCTTTGGGCTATGGAAAATGAAATAAGACCTTTAGTTCCCATGGTTTATTATCATGTGTGGGACAACACGCCTTATCCGTTTTTTAATAAAAAATATTATGATTCAAACGACCATATTTATACAATTTCTAAAGTTACTGATGATATAGTTAAAACAGTCTCTCCTGAGGTAAACTCTGTATATTTGCCCCACGCAGTTAATGGTGATGTTTTCAAGCCACTGACCCTTGAGCAGAGAAAAATGGTTATTGAATCTTCTCTGCCGGAAGAAGACTGGCCAAAACTAAGATTCTTTTGGAACAATAGAAACGCAAGAAGAAAGCAGTCTGGTACTCTAATATATTGGTTTAAAGATTGGCTTGATCAAAATGATATGCACGACAAAGCCCAGCTAATAATGCATACTGATCCAACTGATCCTCATGGGCAAGATTTAAATTTGATAGTAAGGCATCTTGGTTTAGATACCAACAGACAAGTAATGATGTCCACGGCAAAAATAGACCCTATAAAACTAGCCAGCATATATGGTATGTGTGATTGTACGATTAATATAAGTGATGCGGAAGGTTTTGGCTTAGCGACACTAGAATCATTATCTTGTGGGACACCAATCATTGTTAATATGACCGGTGGGCTCCAAGAGCAAATAACTGATGGAAAAGAGTGGTTTGGATGCCCAGTATACCCAACATCAAAAGCTATCATAGGATCGCAACAAGTTCCATATATTTATGAAGATAGAACTAGTAAAGAGCAATTTTTCTCTGCGATGGATAAGATGCTTGCCCTAGGTCCTGAGGGACGAAGAAAAATGGGACGTAAAGGTCGAGAGCATGTGTTGCGTAATTACAATTTTAGTAATTTCAGAAAAAGATGGGTATCTGAAATGATTAATATTCATGAAACAGAAGGGTCTTGGTCTACAAGAAAGGATTATAATGGAATCAGGTTTAAAGAGGTTGCATGAATTTAGCCCACATAATGGGTGATTATTTTGTTTTAGATCATATAAAATTTGATGTTGGTGATCTTGTAACAACTGTTATGGGAGAATATGGTATTATTGTTGGTTATGGTCGACATATTAGTTACCCAATGTCTGATAACTGTGATTACTATCACGTTCTGATAGATGGTGATATTTCGTGTTATCTACCATTTTCTTTAACAATAGTTGAAAAAAAACTTGACAAGTAAAAAAACAAATGTTATATTGTATTAGGAGTAATAAAAATAATGAAAAAAAAGATATTTGTTAGAGGCCCGGTGCTTTCTCAAAGTGGCTATGGTGAACAATCTAGGTTTGCTTTAAGAGCACTTAAATCTAGAGAGGACCTGTTTGATGTATTCATCCAGCCATTACCATGGGGCCAGACTGGGTGGATATGGGAAGAAAGTGAATTTCGTGAATGGATGGATTCTAGGATCAAACTAACTCAGGTTCTATTGCAAAAAAAACAACTCCAGCCAGATATATCATTGCAAATTTCTATTCCAAATGAATTTCAAAAACTTGCACCAATAAATATTGGATATACAGCAGGTATTGAAACAGATAAAGTAGCACCTGTCTGGTTACAAAAGGGCAACGAAATGGATAAAATTTTAGTTGTATCTAACCACGCAAAGTCAACATATGCAAACACAACTGTTTTTGCTAGAACAAGTCCAGATGGCGAAGATTTCAAATATAGTATGACTAAGCCTATTGATGTTGTTTGGGAAAAAACACCAAAAGCAGAACCGCAGGAAATACCTAATCTTAATTTAGATTATGATTTTAATTTTCTTATGGTGTCTCAAATGGGAGCCCGAAAAAACTTTAATAATGCCTTATCGTGGTGGGTTGAAGAATTTATTGATCAAGAAGTTGGTCTTGTAGTTAAAACAAACATTAGAAACAATTCAAATATTGATTGGGAATATATGCAAAAACAAATGTCTTCAATGCTATCCAAATACCCAGATAGAAAATGTAAAGTATATCTATTACATGGGGATCTATCATCTGGCCAAATGGCTTGGCTATATAGAAATGATAAGATTAAGTCTTTAGTAAACATTGCGCATGGAGAAGGATTTGGCCTTCCAATGTTTGAAGCTGCCAGAGAAGGATTACCAATTGTTACAATAGGATGGTCAGGGCAAGTTGATTTTCTTACACATGATGGTAAAGACTATTTTCAACCAGTTCAATTCACCCTTCAGCCTATACAAAAAGAAGCACATTGGGAAGGGGTATTACAGAAGGAATCTAATTGGGCTTTTGCCGATCAAGGGTCCTATAAAATGGTCTTAAGAAAAACATATAAAAACTGGGATGACGCAAAAAAATTAGCGGACGAGTTAATACCAATCATAGAAGATAAATTTAGTGATGAAACCTTGTTTGCAGGCTTTGTCAACGCAATTAATTCAGATGAAGTTGATATTGATGATTGGCTAGAAGAGCTATCTGGTGATCTAGAAGAGTATGACTAAGATACTTTATATATCTGATTTTTTTCTGTCTGATTTGATTGGTGGTGGTGAACTAAGTGATGATGTTCTCTGCAAGCAGCTTATAGAAAAAGGGCACCAATTACAAAAAAAAAGATCACATCAAATAACCCATCAATCTTTATCTAAGTATAAAGGTTGGTTTTTTATTATTTCTAACTTTATAAACTTAAAAAAAGAATGCAAGGACATATTAACTTCTAATAACAATTATATTATATATGAACATGATCATAAGTACTTAATTAGCAGAAATCCCGGACTATATGATAACTTTTTAGCACCAAAAGAACAAATAATTAATTATGAATTTTATAAAAATGCTAATAGAGTAATCACCCAAACCTCTTTTCATAAAAAGATTGTAGAAAAAAATCTTAAAATAAATAATGTAGTAAGTATTTCTGGTAATTTTTGGAGCCTACAATCGTTAGAGTTTTTAAGAAAGATGTCGAAGGTAGATAAAAATGATAAGTACGCCATATTGAACTCTAGAACTCCACATAAAAACACTAGAGATGCAATAAGGTACTGTAGAGCAAAAAAAATAGATTACAATTTAGTTTCTTCATCAAATTATGAAGACTTTCTGTCTAAACTAGGCCAGAATAAAAAATTAATTTTTTTACCTAAAACGCCTGAGACTTTATCTAGAGTTGTGGTTGAATCAAGAATGATGAATATGGGTACTATTTTAAATAAAAATGTTGGTGCTTCTTACGAGGATTGGTTTGGTATGAAGGGCGAAGAACTAATAGATTATATGATTGATAAAAGAAAAAGAATAACCAATACTATAGGGAAAATTATAAATGAATAATAAATTTATTGTTGTTGTGCCGCTTTATAACGCGCAAAAATGGCTTGGGAAGTGCCTAAATAGTATAAAACTTCAGACATATAAAAATTTTAAGTGTATTGTAATAGACGACAACTCCACAGATAACTCTTTTGAGTTTGCTAATAAACTAGTTGAAAAAGACAGCAGATTTAAGGTGATAAAAAATGATAAAAATGTGGGACCTTTAGCTAATGCATATAATGGCGCCGTCACCCTCTCAGAAGATCCAGAAGATATCGTTGTTATTGTTGATGGCGACGACATGTTGGCCGGAAAAAACTCACTTAAAACTTTAAACGAATATTACCAAAAAGAATCCTGCTGGATGACATATGGTAGTTATATTAATTTATCAAATAAAAGTAGAGGTAAGTTTTCAAATCAAATTCCTGATTTTGTTATTGATAAAAATCTATTTCGAGAGTATCAATGGTCCAGTTCACACCTTAGATCTTATAAGATGTTTTTGTTAGAAAGCATTAATATACATGATTTAAAGGATAAAAATGGCGATTTTTATAGAACAGCAGGTGACTTAGCAATGATGTTCCCTTTATTAGAGATGAGTGGACACAATGCAAAGTTTGTAAGTGAAATACTGTATGTCTGGAATGACTTAAACACCCTTAACGAACATAAGATTAAACGTGATAGCCAATTACAATCAGAGAAAATGATAAGAAAGTCAAAAAAATATAATAAATTAATGAGGAATAAAAATGCAAATTAAAAAAGATAGCCTATATTTGATTACTGGTGCATCTGGTTTTCTTGGCCAAGAATTAGTAGCCAGAATTATTAAACATGGCGGAAGAGTGAGAGCCTTTTCTAGAAATGAAGGAAAACTAATTGTCCTTAAGCAATCTTTCCCTTCAATTGAAATTTTTTCTGGAGACATATCAGATCCCTTTGAGGTTAAACAGGCTTGTGTAGGGGTTACTGGTATCTTTCATTTAGCAGCTTCAAAACATGTAGGGCTCGCGGAAACATTTCCAAGAGAGTGTACTAAAACGAATGTAATTGGCTCCATCAATGTATTAGAAGAGAGTCTGCAACATAAACCAGAGTTTGTGATAGGAATTAGCACTGATAAAGCTGCTCAAGTAAGTGGTGTGTATGGTGCATCCAAACTTCTTATGGAGCGCCTATTCTCTCAATATGAGCGTTTAAACGATAAGACCAATTATAGAATTGTAAGGTATGGAAACGTTCTGTATTCTACAGGATCAGTTTTGTGCAAGTGGAGAGATTTGCTGATTAACAATGAGGAAATTGTAATCACCGAACCCTCAGCGACAAGATTTTTTTGGACTAGAGAACAAGCAGTAGACTTAATTTTTTCCTGCCTGAATTTGTGCTCTAACTCCTCTCCTTGGGTTCCTGAGATGAAATCTATGACTATGGGTGATCTATTAACTGCAATGTCAAAAAAGTATTTACCTGTTGGTGGTGACTTAAAAGTAAAGCAAATAGGACTTCAGCCGGGTGAAAACTTACATGAAAAGATACTGGAAGAAGGCCCGTATTCAAATGAAGTTGAAACATTTACAGTAAATGAAATAATGGACTTAATATAATGAAAATACCAGAAATATACATACCATGTTGTGATGATTCTTTGCCGATTGTTAAAATTAATTCTTATCTTTTTAATAAATTGTGGCCATCAGCAAAAGTAAATTATTTAGGGTTTAAAAAACCAGAATTTAATTTATACAGTGAAAATCATAAGTTTCATTCAATAGCTGAAGTTCAAGAAGGTGGCGCTAGCAAATGGACAAGGTACATACACAACTTCTTAAAAGACGTAGAGTCAGATACAATAATATTTTCTATTGATGACTATCTTTTGTGTACACCACCAAATTTAAAAATGATTGAGTTTGCTACAAATTTTCTAAGAAAAAACAAAAAGGTTGGTCGGTTTGATTTGACTTTTGATTCGCAAATTGAGGGGAACATATTACCAATAAAAAATATAAAAAAATATAATATTGGAGTCAAACATCCCAAAGCACCATACAGAATCTCTACTCAGCCTGCTATCTGGGATAGAAATTTTCTCTTGGGCATTTTAGACCACGATTGGTCTCCATGGGATTTTGAACTTAGAGGCACACACCAAGTAAGCACAAGTAATAAAATTGAGCAGACATTTTGCTTTTACGACAATAATCTTGAAAATTACCCAATAAGAACTATCGCAAAAGGCGCAGTATCTAGATTTAATCCAGATGGGTTTAACGTTTTAGGAATGCCTGTCGAACTTATTAAAGAACTGGTTTCACAAAAATTTATAGATGAAGATAAACTAATGTGGGGGCAACACTCAAATAACCCGCCCAGTTTTCAATCAAAAGAAGGATATAATTTTCACCCCTCCTTTTTGGAGTATCATCCTACTTCTAAAACAGCTTTTGAAGAGTATAATTGTATTTATGATGATCCTGACAGCCCACTATTAACTGTTAATTTGTGGGATAAAAATTTTGTTCACACTTTAAATCATCCTGATTTTGGTTATATTACATCTCAAGGAGAGAAAGCTCCAAGAGGAAAAAAGCTAAGATTTGTACCATTTAAGAAAAGATTTAAAGACTATTCTGGAATAACTATTTTTACTGATAGATATTTAAACTCAGAGTCAATAAACTCAGTTGACTGCCCAGTTAAAATTGGATGGATAATGGAGCCTCCTGTCGTTCACCCTTGGGCGTATGAAGCTGTTCCAAAGATAATTGATGATTTAGATTATCTTTTTTCATTTAGCGATGAACTATCAGAAAAATATGATAAATGCCACACTTTTTCTTGGTGTTATATTAGATTAAACCATACTGATTGGGGTATTCATAAAAAAAATAAAATGCTTTCAATGATCGCTAGTAAAAAAAATTGGGCTCCGGGTCACATTTTAAGACACAAAATTGCAGACAAGTTGAGCGAAAAAAATAATATTGATTTGTGGGGTCATGGATTTAAACCATTCCCGCAACATGGTAAAATTCTTGCACTAAAAGATTATATGTTTAGTATTGTGATACAAAACTGCCAGTTGGATACTTTTTTTACTGACTTTGTTGACCCACTAGTAACAGGCACTATACCAATATACTGGGGAACAAAAAAGGTGTCTGAAAAATTTGATGAAAACGGCATAATCTTTTTTGATTCTTTTGAAGAACTAGAGGACATCTTAAACAACTTAACAGAAGAAGATTATTATTCGCGTATGAATGCGATTAAAAACAATTTTGAAATCGCTAAAACTTACTGGCGAAGCGACGACCAGTTAGCTGATTTCATCAGAAAGACAGTTAAATTTGAGGATTAAAAATGAGTAAAAAATTAATAAGTGTGATTTGTCCTACACACAGAAGAGAAAAACTACAAACCAGATTCGCTGACTTTGTACATAAGAATTGTTATAATCCAAAATATTCTGAAATTGTTTTTGGAATTGATAATAATGATGAAATAGCGATAAGCACTGCTAATAAACTCAAAGAAAAGTATGGAGACGAATTTATTAGGGTTTGTTTAGTTGAGCCGGGTGAAAAATTAGCAAACATTAGTAATATTTGTGCTAAAACAACTTGTAGAGGAGCAATATTAGGAAACGCAGCAGATGATGTAGTATACAGGTCTAAAGATTGGGATGTCGTTGTATTAAAAGAGTTTGCAAAGTATGAAGACAAAATTTTGCTTTTATGGTCTGATGATGGTTTGTGGGGCGGATCTTTGGCTTCGCATTATTTTATACACAAAAATTGGGTAAAGGTGCTAGGACATGTTCAGCCAACATATTTTTATGCTGATTGGACTGATCATTGGAATCAAAGGCTAGCAACACAGCTAGGAAGAGCAAAGTTAATAACAGATAGAAACAAATTGTTCATCGAACACTTACACGCTGAGCATGGTGGTATGGAAAAAGATGAAACATATTGGAAAGTAAAAGAAAAGAGAGAGAGAAACGTTAAAGAGGGTTTGAATTTTGATTTCCATAACCCACCACCAGAATTGAAAAAGTTTCATCAAGTTGAATATGAGAAGCTTTTTAATTTTATTAAACAATTTAAAAAGGAGTAAAAGTGAGTAATAGAAAGTATTTACCAACATTATCAGAACTAATTGATAGACTATCAATTGTGCAGCTAAAAGAAGTATTCATACCTGATCATAAAAAAGAGTATGCGCAAGAAATTTCTGATATTTTATATGATATTGACTTGACACTTAAAGAAAAAGATGTTATATTAGATAGTAAGACTATAAGATCAATTGTTGTCTTGTCCCAAATGAATTTACACATATGGCATAACGAGTCTAACTATCGTAAAGGAATTAAAGATGGAAACAACCTCGAACTAACACATGGTCTTAATGGAATTAGAAACACTGCAAAAAATAAAATTCAAGAGTTAGCTGGGGGTCGAAAAGATTATAAAATTGATTGTTTGGCTGCTGAGTTTAAAGATTGGGAAATTAGTTGGGATTTTGATGAAAATTAATGGTGTTAAAATTATTGAACCAGATATACACACTGATTATCGTGGAGACTTATGGACTCTATGGAAATCTGGTGATTTTGGTTTAGATTTTAATCATGATAAAGTTTCAACATCTAGAAAAAACGTGTTACGTGGGATTCATGGCGATACAAAGTCTTGGAAACTTATTACATGCTTGTATGGTGAACTATATTTTGTTGTGGTAGATAACCGCATGGAATCAAGCACCATAGGAAAATGGGACTCTGTTATTTTAGATGATAAAAGAAGAAAACAGGTTCTTATTCCGCCCGGTGTTGGTAATGGGTTTTTAGTTTTAAGCAGCGAATCCGTATTTCACTACAAGTGGGCGTACACTGGAAAATATCCAGATGTAGAAGATCAGTTCACAATCAAATGGAACGATCCATTATTAAGGATAAATTGGCCAATAAAGGAACCAATTTTACAATTAAGAGATAAATAAGGAGAATATATGAAAAAAGCAATCATTCTTACCCACGCAGGGTTTCAGGATCATGAGGTTATTTACCCATACCACAGTTTAAAAGAAAATGGTTTTGAAGTTGTAGTTGTGGCCAATCAATTGGGAAGATTCTACGGCATTTTGGGATGCCATATGGTTGGTGATGTGTTAACAACAGACTTTAACAATATAGAGACTAGAAAAGAGTATTTAAATTATGATTTACTAGTCGTACCCGGTGGTGTTAAAGCGCTAGAAAAGCTAAGATTAGAGAAGGGTGTGGTTGAGTTTGTTAGAGAGTGGAACGCACTAGATAAGACTATTTTATCCCTGTGTAACGGCGCCCAATTATTAATTACGGCGGATGTAGTTAGAGGAAAGATAGTGTCTGGATATTATGCGATAGAGGCAGATATAAATAACGCAGGTGCAAAATACCATAGAGGACCTGTCGTTGTCGATAAAAACATAGTCTCTTCCCCCCATTATGATTTTATGGGAGAGTGGATGAGAACTGGATACCAAGTGTGGGAAAAAAGAGGAAAATGAGATATCAAAACAATATAGTTAAAAAACCTTGGGGTTATGAATATTTGGTCTATGAAAACGATGAGTGTGCGTTGTGGTTTTTGTATATCAAACACAATCATAGGACATCTATGCACTGTCATCCCAATAAGACAACTGGGTTAACTCTGCTTGATGGTGCTGCGACTGTTTCTTTTTTGAGTGATGATTATGGGCTAGATCCAATGAATAAAATCATGATTAGGAAGGGACTTTTTCACTCGACTTGTGCAACTGACGAGCGTGGAGCTTGGGTTTTTGAGATTGAGACTCCTGTAGATAAGTATGATTTAGTTAGACTTCGTGATAGTTATGGCCGCGAGGGAAAACCTTATGAAGATGAATCTTTTGAGTACCCAAAAGAAGATGCGTGTTTGTGGATTGAAAACCCTACGGATAACAAACCGGTTGTACATGATTTTGCAAACTCCAAACTTACAATCGTGAAAGTTTCAAGTGTTGACTTTTTTAGAAATATTTCAAAAGAAGTTAATATTATGTTTCTTCAGGGCGGAATTATTACAGAGTATGGTATTAATGTCGCTGGCGCAGGCGATGTAGTTTCAATAAAAATCATCAAAGAGTTGATAGAAGTTTTTAAGGACATTAGAGAAGAGACCATCGTAATGGTAATGGAGAAAAATGATTAGTAATAAAGATTATCCTCCCGGATTTGAAAAAGACCTAAATAACATCGCAATTGATTTTGACGGTGTTATACACACTTTTGATAAAGGGTTTCATGACGGGACATGTTATGGTGACCCGATTAAGGGATCCCTAGAAGCAATAAAGGAGCTTTCTAAGAAGTTTAATATTATAATTTTTACTGCGAAGGCAAAACCAAGCCGTCCGCTTGTTAAAGGAAAAACAGGCACCGAATTGGTAATTGAGTGGCTTACAAAGCACAATGTAATGCAGTATATTTCCGAAGTAACAGCAGAAAAGCCACGATCTCAGGTTTACATTGACGACAAGGGATATAGGTTTGAGAACTGGGACGACACGATTAAGTTTATTGAGGCAAAGTATGAATAATTACAGAATCAATGTTTTTAGAAGGGCATCTTTGTGTAGAAACTTTGAGCAATATGTTTTTGATGGAATAAGAAAAAAAATGTTTAAGTTTCCAATTTACCTATCTGCTGGACAAGAATATATTTCAGCATCAATTGCAGAAATAATGAATGAAAGGGGAATTGAACCAAACATATTTATACAACATAGGGGGCATTCTACTTACCTTTCATTTGATGCACCTATTGAAGGTCTAATAGATGAACTTTTAGGCAGAAAGACAGGCTGTGCTAACGGCATGGGTGGTTCTGCTTCGATACACTCGGTTGAAAAAAACATTTATGGGCATGATGGTCTTATGGGTAGTCAGGTTCCGATAGCTGTTGGGCATTGCTATAAAACAAAGCACCCAACTATTGTCTACATGGGTGATGCCTCTGCGGAGGAGGATTATGTTTTGGGCGCTTTAGGGTGGGCCTCTACTAAACAACTACCAATTTTATTTGTTGTTGAAGATAATAATTTGTCTATTTTAACTGAAAAAAGAGTCCGTAGAAATTGGGAGATGCCTGACGTAGCGAAAGCTTTTAACATGACTGGTATCCAAGTAGATGATAGTCCTTTTGCGATAAAAGCAGCCCTTAGTCATGTTTTCAAGAAACCAGTGTTATTAAACATCAATACTCATAGAAAGTTCTGGCATTCAGGCGCTGGTATAGATGATGAAAATATTTTTGATCGCTATGAAGAAGAAAAAAAATGGTTCGGAGAAGAAGGCAAAAAGATACATGAATATTATAAACAAAAGGTGGAAACTAAATGGAAACAACAGTTAGAGATACAATAAAAGACATAACCAGACAACACCTTAAAGCTGGTAGTAAGTGCTATGGCCAGTGCTTAACAGCCGTCGGCTGGGTGGGAGGCACTTTGCCCAAACTTTACGAAGAAGATGGAATGATTGAGTTGTCCATGGCCGACGTTGCAGGTGGTGGAATTGTTACCGGCGCTGCTCTTGCTGGTGAGAGACCAATATATGTTGTAAGGTATCAAGGGTTTCAATGGTATAATTCTCCAATAATTGTTAATTATGCGATGAAGTCAAAAGAAATATGGAATAGACCCTGCCCTCTAATTGTTAGAAGTATTGCGATGGAGGGAGGAATAGGACCAGTAGCTGGATCCTCACACCATTCAATCTATCAAAGAATGCCGGGTGCTAAAGTGATATCTCCGATGACTCCAAAAGAATGGAGATATACTTATGAAAAGTTTATGGAAGGAGATGACGTATTTTATATCTCAGAACATAGAAAAAGTTATGATAATAAAAAAGAGTTGCCTAACATAATACATGCAAAAGCAGATATAACTTTGTTTCCGATATCAATAACAAGGTTTGCATGCTATGAGGCTAGAGAAAGATTAAAGAGAGACGGAATCAAAGTTAATATAATAAATCAACTGTGGATTAAACCTTTTGTTTTTCGTGAAGACTGGAAAAAGGCTTTAATAGATTCAAAGTATGGCGGAATTGTGTTAGATGACGATTACGAGCAGGGTGCCGCTAGTAGTATAGCCCATAGAATGATGTTAGATTCAAATAAGAGAGTGGAGACTTTGTGTTTAAAGCACCGAACTGCCGGATTCTACCCTACAGTTGATAATCTTCCACCAAGTGCTGATGAAATAATTTATAAAATTAAGGAGATTTGTAATGTTTAAATGGCCACTGATTAATAATAATATAACAAAAGAAGACAGAAAAGTTTTGTCTGATTTTATACTTAAAACAAGACGCTTTACAAACGGACCAAAAGTAAAGCAGTTTGAAAAGGCTTGGTCCAAGTGGCTTGGATGCAAGTACAGCGTTATGGTTGGTTCCGGTGCTGCTTCAAACTACATAACAACATCAATTGTTCGAGAGCTAAAGGGTCAAAAAGGCGAGATAATTGTTCCACCTATAGGTTGGGTATCTGATATATCATCTGTTATAAATACTGGCTTTACGCCTGTTTTTGTTGATGTAGATGTTGATACTATGGCGATATCTTTTGAAAAAATTAAGGCTGCTGTAACTGGAGATACAAAAGCAATTGTTTTGGTTCATGCTTTAGGGTTTAATGGGATAAATGACCAAATAATTGAGTTAGCAAAAGAGAGAGATATACTGCTAATTGAAGATTGTTGTGAATCTCACGGAGCAACACATAAAAATAAAAAGGTTGGGACTTTAGGTGACATGTCTTGCTTTTCATTTTATTTTGGTCACCATATGACCACCATAGAGGGTGGTATGCTTTGTACAAATAATGAAGAAATCTATGAACTTGCAAGAATGTTTAGGTCCCACGGAATGACAAGAGAGGCTTCTGCAAAAACACAGAGAAAGTATGCAAAACCAGACATTAATCCTCTGTTTACGTTTGCTGTTCCCGGTTATAATATGAGGAGCACTGAAGTTAACGCCGTATTAGGTTTAGCACAAATCAAGAGATTGGATGATAATATAAAAGCAAGACAAAAAAACCTCGACATTTGGCTGGAACACCTAAATAGTAATTTGTATTTTACTGATTTTAAAGTTGAAGGTAGTAGCAATTATGCTTTGCCCCTGATTGTTAAAGAAAAAGGAAAGATGGATGATATTTGTGGCCTCTTAGAAGAACAAAAAGTAGAATATAGACTTGGAACCGCTGGCGGTGGTAATCAAGCAAGACAGCCTTATTTGCTTAAGTACAATTTTAAAATATCAGAATCATTAGATAATTCAAATTTTATCCATGACTATGGCCTTTATATTGGAAATCACCCCGACTTAACTGAAAAACAAATCATAGATTTGGTTAGGAGACTAAATAATGTTTAAGAATAAAAAAGTTTTAATTACCGGAGGTTCCGGTATGATTGGGCGCCAACTAGCGCCCATGCTTATAACAGAAGGTGCTGAAGTCTTCATAGCCGATTTAAAGAAACCGGATGGCTTGCCGAATGTAAAATTTACTAAGGCAGACTTAAGACAATACTCCTCTTGCTTAAAGATCTGCGAGGGTATGGATTTTGTTTTTAACCTTGTAGGTATTAAGTGCTCTCCTAGGGTTTGTATTGAAGAACCGGCCAGCATTATGGGCCCAATGATGCAGTTTAATACAAATATGTTGGAGGCTGCAATGTTTCATAACGTGGAGTGGTATTTGTATACTAGCACAGTCGGTGTTTACCAGCCGGCAGAGGTTTTGAAAGAAGATGATGTGTGGAATACGCAGCCTTCAAAAAACGATTGGTTTGGAGGTTGGGCAAAAAGAATGGGCGAATTACAATGTCAGGCTTACCAGAAACAGTATGGCCAAGGTAAATGTAGTATTGTGCGTCCAGCTAATGTATATGGGCCATATGATAACTTTGATTTAGATAGCGCCATGGTTATACCATCTTTAATCAGGAAGGCTTTTTCGGGCAATACTCTTGAAGTGTGGGGAGATGGCTCTGCCGTAAGAGATTTTATTCACGCAAAAGATGTTGCAAGAGGGATGATGTTCGCAGTCAAAAACAAAATAACAGAACCAATGAATTTGGGATCTGGTGATGAAATAACAATAAAAAGAATAGCAGATATTGTTGCTGATGCTGCTGATGTTGAAATAAAATGGGATACTTCAAAACCTAAGGGCGACCCAAGAAGAGTTTTTGATATGTCTAGAGCCTCAAAATATGGATTCGAACCAGAGGTTTCAATCGAAGATGGAATAAAGAGCACCATTGAATGGTACTTGAAAAATAAAACAACAGCGGATAAAGGCAAAGACGTTTTCAAATCTCTAAAAGAGGCTAATGAATGAGCAAGGATATAGTGGTATTTCTTCCTTCAAGGAATAACCCAAATGGCTGCAATGATACAATAAGAATGTTGTACCAAAATTGCTATTCGTCAGGTAATTTTGATATAGTGTGTGTTGTCGACAGCGACCAAGTTAAACTTTATTCGGAAGTTATTGAAAAGTGGCCGATGGTCATATGGAAACACCCAGAGCATAAAAAAAATAGTTTTGTAAATTTAAACAAAATACACTTTGATTTTATAGAAAGCACTGATTATTACTTTAATTGGTGGGTTGTTGATGATTTTTCCGGCTTAAAAGGCCAGTGGGACTCTGCGATTGTTAAAAAGAAAGGGTTATTTGCTGATGGTTATTATACTTTGTTTACAAACAATCCGATGGGTAGAAACTTAAATGCATTATCAAGCCAATTTACAAAAGCGTTGCATTGGTTTGACGGAGATAAAAAGCCAATAGTTAAAGATCCGGTTGAATTAATTTATCATTATCACGAAATGTTACCGATATGCACCAAGAAGTGGAGATTGTCCCTGAAAAGGTTTTTTGATGAACATGATGGCGGAGATCATGTGTTTTTAAATGCAACTTTGGCTCACATTCTGAGTGTAGAATTTAATTATTCGAGAAATATTGAGGTTGATTTTTATTATGAGAATATTGTAGACAACCATAACGCAGCAAAAATACTTCACAATGGTCTCACCAGAGATAAACATTTCTATAAAATGACCAGAGAGGACAACTACAAGACAATTAGAATTGTCGCAGATGAAATTTCAAAAGAAATATGGCAGCATTACCGCGACAGAATGGACAAGCCGAGAAGAATAGGAAAATACAAGGATGAATAATGTTCAAAAATTTTATAAGCTTGAATATGAAAAAGTAAGCACATTTCAGAAAATTTTTAATTCTGATTTTGTTTATGTTTCATCAATGTGGAATAAGATTTTCAAAAAAGAGTTATTAAAATTTTTAAAAAAAGAAAAGATTATTACGTCTAACAACGTTGACTTAAAAAATTTGCATACAATAATAGACCCAAAGTATTTAAAGTTTAACCTTTTATCTAAAAAGAAAAATAACAACTCCAGACCGATAATAAGTGATAAACTTTTTGATTTTAGTTCATCACAACAAGTTATATATTTTGACTTTTTGAGATGGCTTTACACTGATGTAATTAAAAAAGATTTTTATTTCCAAAGAACTCCTACTGTTAGGGTTCATATGCCCAATGTTAGAGTACTAAGTTTGCCGGCATGGCATTCAGATTGTTTTTTTGGACACAGCCCTCGCAACATAAATGTTTGGTTAGGGTTAACAGACAATAAAAAATCAGATTTTTGGGTAAAGAACAACGCTGATTCTAAAAAATGGTTTAGTGAGTTGGATTATGATATAGAAAAATGGAGCGATATTTGCTTTGATCAAAATAAGAATTTTAACGATTCTGGATTTTACAATGCAGAGGAAGTTTCAGATATCTACAATAATATATTTTTATTTGATTCTCGATGCATTCACACAGCAAATTATAGAGGTGAAGAAGACAATACCACAAGAATGTCGATAGATATTAGAATAATACTCGTCGAAGACTATGAATGGAAAATTATAAACAACAAGCCAGTCTTTAAAGGAAAAGGCATTAAGGGTGCTGAGTTTAGGCCCGGACACCCTTTCGGATTCTATGAAAAATCAGTATCTGAATTAATAGGAGATAATCATGAAAGATAGCGTTTTAGTAACAGGTGCCTCATCTGGTCTTGGCGCACATTTAGCAAAAAAGTTTCACTTAGAAGGTCATGAGGTGCTTCATCATGGCGGAAGAAAGCATTATGATTTGGCCAACACAGAACAGATTGCAAAGTTAGCAATTGAAGCTAAAAAATTTAATGTTAAAATTTTGATAAATAATGCAGCAATAGTTTGTCCAAATATAAATTTCGTGTTATATGATATAGAAAAGATAACAAAAATGATTGATGTGAATCTAAAAGCTCCAATACTTCTAAGCCATATGTTACTTGGCCAACTTACAGATATGATTAATATAAATTCTATGGTTGGTCTTGAAGTGAAAAAACCAAGAACTCTATATTCAGCAAC
>Ga0209348_1000579_pt1 | contig 18816 bp, 26 predicted proteins | sample ETNvirenome_2_30_FD_184065 | JGI IMG/M metagenome (GOLD analysis project Ga0209348, IMG submission 184065) | Marine viral communities from the Pacific Ocean - ETNP_2_30 (SPAdes) (version 2) | ecosystem: Environmental > Aquatic > Marine > Oceanic | place: Pacific Ocean | collected 2013-06-22
TTTTCATAATTCTTCGCAGGATAGTTAACAAACTCAATAGGGGTCTCTAGCTTATAATCAATCTCCTCGCCAGTTTGTGTATTTGTTGCGATAGCAAGAGTATCACGATACACATCTCTTGCATGCTTTGAAACAACGATAATCTTATTTACAAACTCATTCCCTTTCTGCAGCCACACCGGTGCTACCTTGTTTGTTTCAATGCCGGCTGTGAAGCCAATATTAAAAGGTGCAATACTCTCCCATTCATTAGGTATTGTTACTTGTAGAGACATATCAAATTGACCACCCTGTTGAACGTAAGCAATACTTCTTTCAATCCTTTCATCAATCCAAGCTCTCTCATCGTCTGTGGAAGCGATCCAAGAAGTGGTTCCCCACTGAAGAGGTTGAATATAGATATCGAAAATATCTTCTCTACTGCGCAGAGAGCGTAGTGCAAATCTAGCCTGCTCGCCATATCCAGAGCGTGTAAGAAGCGGTGCCCTAAGTAAAATCTTTTTCTTCATTACGCTACCTCCAATAAGTGCCAACGTTTGTAATTTTCTCTAGTATCCCAAGAGCCATGCTCCTCGACAACCCTATCCATAATTTCGATCCACCCTTTCTCGTATTTATCAAAATTATAGTTCTTATTTACATGAGAGCGACCCTGAGTGCTCATCTTTTTATAGCTCTTTTGGGTGATATTGAGAGCCTTGTTCATAGCTTTCTCAAAGTCTTTCTGAGAAATGCGATCCTCATAAATATAAGGGACCTCTAGAGAACCAATCACAGATCTTGCAACAGGCTCAATTCCAAAGCCAAACCAATTTTTCCCATCAGTAACTTGCTCTTGAAGACCACCAGTCATGTTAACAATAATTGGAGTCCCACAAGAGAGAGACTCTAGGGTGCCCAGTCCGAAACCTTCGGCATCAGAAATATTAATAGTAAAATCTGCAACGTTATACATACGTGCAAGATCCTCGGGTGGGATCTTTTGCGTGCTAAGCATAACTTGTCCTTCATGGACGCCAACGTGCTCAATTAGCAATGGCAAATCTTGACCGTGTGGATCTCTGGCGTCAGTATGCATAATAAGACACGCCTTGTTGTGTCCAACTTTATCCAGCCACTCCTTAAACCACCAAATAAGAGTTCCACTCTGCTTACGCCTAGCGTTCCTGTTGTTCCACATGAAAATCTTCTTTTTTGGATTTGCAAATTTCGGGGAACTTTCAACAGTGATCTTATGCCTTAAAGACTCAATCTGCTGTTGTTGTAATTCAGTCTTATACTTATAAAAAACGTTTGAATTGACAGCATGTGGCAAATAGCAAGAGCTAACATCAGGAGCCGTCTGCTTTAAAATTTCGTAAGTAACTTTTGAAATGCAAACTACTTCGTCAGTCGAACGATAAAACCTTGCATTATAATCTGGAGCCGGGAAATTGTCCCAAACATGATAATAAACCATGGGGACATTAGTTCTAATTTCATTCTCAATTTCCCAAAGCCATCCATAAAAACGCGGATCGGTCATGAACCATAAAACATCGGGACGCTCCTTTTGCAAAATGGAACGAATCATTTCATGGTTTCCATAGCCATCGACAGGAAAAATCTGCCAATCGTCACCAAATGGATCAACTTTTTGGGGTCTATAATCTTGATGTTTAACGGCGCCCCCCAAGCAAATAAACTGGTAACGACCAGTCTTAAGGAGTGCTTCAATCATATACTTCGTTTGGGTGCCAACCCCAGACGGAGATAAAGGATGGTCAGATAAGACCAAAACTTTCTTTTTATTCATTTATACCTCATGGACAATGTTCTGTATGTCTAAAATTGCACCTTCTGCAAGATAATCTATTCTTGATGTAGCGCTTGTTTTTAATATTGTACAATGCTTTGTTCAACATGTTAAGAGCATTTTCTGTTTTTCTTGGACCACTCGTAACTTTAAAGAACTCAACTCTATTATTTTTTGCCGTTCTTTTCAGCAGCGCAAAGTGGGTTTCAATACTTTTCGGATCAATCTCCATTTTCTTTGAGAGAAAATATTTATAAAGTGTCAATTGATACGTTGTAATGGCATCACTTCGGCGCTTAGCGTCCCAGCCCCAAGAAGTTGTCTTCCAATCAAAAACGTGTGTTTTGCCATCCGGAGTTTTTACAATTGCATCAATATATCCCTTAAAATTATAACCGTCGTGACCATCAATATACTCATACAAAGGGTATTCTACTGCAATAACCTCAAAGTCTTTGAAATATTCCTTGAGAGCGTCCTCGATCTCAGGCACAATTTTTTGTCCTTGTTCGCGCATATCTTGCACAAGCTTCTGATCAAGCTCAACATCATTGTCTAGTTTTTCCAAGCACTTTTCAAATTCTTTAATAAACGTTTCCTCGTTTACGTCTTTTTTAAGAAGCTTGCGCTCACAAATAGCGTGAACAGCAGTACCAAAAGCAGTAAAAGCGTTTCCCTTAAATCCTCGAACCTTATCAATTCTCGTTAGTTTGTGGTAAAAAGCACAAAAAGCCCAATCTTTCATTTCGGAATAAGAAATGTGAGTCACAAAAACCTCTAGTTTTTAGAAATCCAAAGTCGCATCAAAAGACGATCACCAACTGTTCCTTCTCTTGCATGACGACAAATTTTGTTATCAAAAATTATTGCTTGCCCTGTTTTCAAAACAACTTCTATTGTTTCTCCATCGTACTCAATAAGGGTCTTAGCTGTGCCCTCACGAATACAATAAAGTCCTACTATATCAATTTTACCTTTGTAATCAGTTGAATAATCACCATCGCGATGCATGGGCAGGGGAATGTCTCTCCTGCTGCCTCTACCGCTTTCATCAAAAACACCAACAACCGAAGTTTCTATAGGTGTTCCAAATTCTAACATTTTAAGGATAAAAGAATCAGCAGTAAGCTTATCAACCAATGCCCAAGGTTTTTCCTCGGTTAACATTTAAACTCCATTTTTTACTATTATAGCACTAACACTCTAAAATGTCAATCTTTTTATTTATTTAGAGGTAATGTGGCTATGTCTGAAATAAACTCTAAATCGTAACAACGTGTGGCTTCCATAAGCAATCGACACTCGAACCACAAGTCGCCATCACAAACAGGCATAAAAAGATCTTTTATGTTATCAATCCCCAAAGCCAATGGCACGTCGTGCTCTGCCAATAATCTAATAGGGGCTATGCTGTTGTGGATAGGAGCAACAACATCAAGAGGTTTCATTGAAATAGCAGCGCTGGGGCAAACAACAACCGTTATACCGGCATCTTTTAATAAATCAGCAACATAATGCTGGTAGGCTTTATCGTGCGCTGCTAGTGAAATAGAATGGACTGCCCTTACTTTACCTTCCATACCCGCTTTTATTGTTTCGCGGGCTAACATTTCTGTTTCTTTCTCTGCTGGGTTGTTTTCTTGATCAACGTGAACATCAACTGGTTTGTTCATTTCTTTACCAATTGATAGAATGCGTTGAACGTGTTTTACATCACCAATGTCTCTATCTCTTGAAGGTAACCCACCAATAACATCAGCAACTTCACAACATTGTTCAAAAATCTTAGCGCTATCGCCAAAAACCCCTTCAAGGGGTTGGGTGGCTAATTCAATGTTAACATCAAATTTTTTATTTTTTTCTCGCATTAATGCTGCTACGTTCATAGGCAACATTCCCACAATAGAGTCAGCATCAATAAACGTTCTCATATTCCTACAACCTTGGGCAGCAAGATTATAAATACAAGAAGCTATTCTCTTCTCTAAATCTTTTTCAGTATAACTTTCCTTTAACGAGCGATATAACCTCCACTTCTCCTGCATATCTCGCATGCTTAATTCAAGCCTCTCAGGTGTTATGAGGTTAGCTTTATCAAAATGAGCATGATGTGATTTGTAGCCACCTTTTTCTCTGACTAATGTATGAAATCTAAATTTTAAGTCAGAGTTAAACATTTTATTTATCAAAATCCCCTAAACTCAATGAACGAAGCTTGTTGTATAAAATAGGGGAAACAGTCTTTAAACCATCGTGAGATTTATTCATAAAAAAGTCTGTAAATCCAGTAGCAAAATACTCTCTTAAGGAGGTTGCCGCATATGGAGTGATGTAAATCCCCTGCGCTAATAGTGCTAGTTTATCATAACCAACCTTATTAAGTAAAAAATCATCAAATTCAGTATTATAATCCAAATCCCTAAAAAATATTTTTGGTGCTTTGTAGCCATGTGACCAAAGTGTTTCATGCAATTGCATTCGTTTAGCTAAAAACTCTTTTTCTAGTTTTCCATCACCATAAATTAAATTTCCATGCGGTGCTTCCAAGGAGTGAGCAGTTTCATGGATCAAATCGTCAATCATGTCTTCTGAATCATCTTGTTCATTTGATATATAAAGACAATTGTCGCTGTAAAAAGCGTTAATCTGTCTCTCATCAAACTCATCAAACCAGCCAATTATGATCATCTCAACTTCATCAAGTAAATGATCAGGCATGTAACTTTCAAACTCTTCAATAACTTCATCGGCAGGAACACCATTTGTTAAATCATCCTTAACATAAACGTGTGTACCAGCGCCAGTATAAAAATTATTTGTATTATCCATTACTCTCTTGTGACTCGCTCGTAGATACTCCAGCATCATCTAACCCCAATTGATATCCTCTTAAAAAATTCTCTTCTGCAAAAGCGAAAATAAATTCAGGGAATTCCTCCGCTAACGCCTCAACAATCATATGAACAGTGACCTCTTCACTATCAAACTTTTTCCCAACATGCGTTACAAGCATGTCTTTTAACACTGATTCAGGCTGCACAACCAAGCCAAGAAGAGGGTTGTGGTGCGCCTCTTCTTCAGTAATAATTTTTTCGTCACTCAAAATATCCTCCTTATAGAACTTTAGATGCCAACGTAGCTAATTCAGATCTTTCACCTTTTCTAAAAGTAACATGACCTGCAATAATATGGTTTTTAAAGCTTTCAACGGCATGGGCGAGACCGTTAGTAGTCTCATTCACGTATACATTATCAATCTGTTCTACGTCTCCTGTTAAAACAATTTTAGTATTCTCACCAATACGTGTAATAATAGTTTTAATTTCGTGTCTCGTTAGGTTCTGTGCCTCATCAATAACAATAAAAGCATTAGCAATAGAGCGACCACGAATATATGTGAGCGCTTCAATCTCAATTTTGCCTTTTTCTACATACATGTCAAGAGAGCTAGAATCGCCCATTAAAAACTTTAAATTATCTTGGATAGGCATGAGCCAGGGAAGCATTTTTTCTTCCATTGTACCGGGCAGAAAACCTATGTCGCGACCCATTGGCTGAACAGGCCTAGATACAATCAATCTTGAATATTTATTTTCTTTAAGTCCAATTGTTTGTTGTAGACCAGCTGCAATCGCCATGAGAGTTTTACCAGAACCAGCACGACCAACAAGGGAAATTAATTTAATATTTGGATCTAACAACATATCAATTGCAAAAGCTTGCTCTTTGTTTCTAGAAGAAATATTCCAATCTCTTACTTTATCTGTAACGATTCTTCGAAGAGGTGCTTGATGATCTGTAAAGCGTGCAATACATGTTTTCTTAGGATTAGAATTAGAAATCAAAAGGAGATACTGGTTAGGAAACCATTTCTCTTCTGTTTCATCTTCTGCAATGTAAAGCTCTTCACCATTATAAAATCTATCAATAAACTGATCATCAACAAGAAACTCAGAAAATCCCTGGTACAACTCCTCTGAATTGTTTACCGCTTTTTCTGATGTGTAATCCTCGGCTATTAAACCTACAGAATCACAAATAACTCGCATGTTAATATCGCGACTGACAACAACCGTTTTTCTTTTAGGATGTAACTTTTGAACCGCCTTAGCGGTTGCGATAATAATATGATCAGCTACGTTAGGATCTAAATCAGACGGAAATCCTGATTCATTCAAAACTTCATACGACATTACTTTAATAATGCCTTGTCCTTTTCCTAATCTGATTCCTTTTTCTAAACTACCTTTAGAGCGTAACTCATCAAGACTTCGGATGATATTTCTAGCATTCAAACCAACAGAATCTTGCCTTTTTTTGTGCTTATCAATCTCTTCAAGCACTTTTAAAGGTAAAAATATATCATGATTGTCAAACTTATATATTGCGTTTGAATCACTCAAGCAAACGCTTGTATCTATTAAATAATTTCTTTTAGTAGCCATAATGTCTCACTGTTGCAGGGCAAAGGTAAGTAGTTAGGTTTACTCTATATGTCCGGTCCCAACAACCTCCCATTCTGTATGGTACTCAATATGTGAATTATTTATATCAGTTTCAACTAATTCAATCTTTCTTCTTGTTAGATAAACTGCAGCCAAAGAACCATCTGGAAAACCTTGAAAATGTATTCCGGGAACAGCCATATTTCCTGTATCATTTCCTGCACAATCAACTCTTCCTAAATATCTTGCCCCATCCCAAGAATAAACAGTAACTGCAATTGTAAAGAAAAAATCCTCACTATAGGGACCCCAAGTAAACATGGTATAACCAATCGGATCATTGCTAATGGCTGCTTCATATGCATAAGAAGGATCAATCCATAAAAGTGTATACGGCTCAATATAATCAAAACCATGAGCAGACATGAATTGATACGTACCTATGTCTGTTGAAACAGTGTAATAGCTATCTCTTTGGTAATCAATATCCCAAATTGATTCTGTATAATAATACCCAGTAGATAACATAGGGACAGAAAAAGTATGTGAATTTGAATTAACAGATAAAGAATTTCCAACATTTATTGAATTAGTCGAAGGAACCGTTGAATAGATATTTTCCACACATGTGTTAATCTCTGGCAACCATTCTGTATGACCGACAGTGATTGGCTCATGAAATTCTGCAGAGAAGTAAATGTTTACTTCATTTGCCACACCTAAGCATGCAGGACAAGCAATTTGTTGAAATTTATAGTTTGTGTAACCAGTGATACCAGCGTTCGGATCCTCACTAACATCAGTATCAAAAGGATCTAAATACTCGCCCGTATCATTTGGGAATGATTGTGTCTCTGTATCGTTCTCCACTGTATCTGTAGGCACTGAAATATCACCAGTGTCATTTACATTACTTTGTGCAGATATTTGAATATCATGACCGCATGATAATAAAAAAAATAATATATTCATAGTAATTCCAAAAGAGCCGCCGATAGGAGTCGAACCTACGACCGTCTGATTACAAATCAGATGCTCTACCAACTGAGCTACGGCGGCATAATGTCGGGGAGATAGGATTCGAACCTACGACCCTCTGGTCCCAAACCAGATGCGCTACCAGACTGCGCTACTCCCCGATGTATTACTTAATACGATCTGATAACTGATTCATATCACGCGCTACGGCATTCTTAAATCTTTCTGTATCCTCTGACAGAATAGCAAGAGTATCAGAAATTTGACTAATTCTTTGTTTAATAATACCCAGTGTCTCCCTTTGTGTCTCAACAATCTCAGCCAATTGTGCATTGGTCATCTTTGTGCTTGTCTTGTTTGTCAAAATAACTCCTTAATGAATATTTAAATACAGTTCCGCTTGAACTGTCCTTCTCAGACTCGAACTGAGGACCCACGGATTAACAGTCCGTTGCTCTAACCAACTGAGCTAAAGGACATCAATAAACATATTATACTCTAATTATATTCAATTGTTTATAAAATTATGCACAATCCCATAAATAATTTTTCCAAAGCTCACTCATTTGTGTTTCTGTTACGTGTCTGAGTACTGAGTATCTGGGTGTATGTGGTTTTCTAACAGGGCTCATATCGGCTTCTAACAATGTTTTAGAGCCTTTTTTTTGATTACATGGTACACAAGCCGCAACTAAATTTTCCCAGGTGTTCTTGCCCCCTTTACACTTCGGCAAAACATGGTCAACAGTTAACTCACTTGTCTTGAAATAATTGCTACAATACTGACAGACATTCTGATCTCTCCAAATAATATTTTGTCTTGTTGGAGCACCATCACCCATTCTGTACTTAACGTAACGATTGATTACAATAACTGCCGGTAAATCAAAAGACTCCCTAACAGAATTAACTTTTTCTGTATATGTCTCAATTGCTTTTGCTTTTCCAATAATGCAAAGAATCAATGCCTCAAGAGCATCGATGACTTCGATAGGTCTATAAGACGAATCTAGTTTTAAAGCTTTAAGCATACTTTAATTACTCAGCACTGTTATCAATATCAATTTTTCTAACCCAGTGGGTAGGAATCCAACTCTTTGTGCCACCATGCCAGAAAATTTTAATTGTATTTTTGCTGGGGCGTGAAATATTATCAATAACAACTGCAATTGTCTTTTTACGATCAACGAGTGTATTAAATGGATCAATAACTTCTACCAGTTCGCCAATTTTATAATCAGTCATTATTACCTGATATCTAGCCTACCGAGCCCGGCGGAGGCATTGAGAACTCTGTAATCTTTATCCCAAAAATTTTCACCACGAGGGCGTAGCCACGAAACAGAATAGCTAACACCATAAGTATTGCTATGTCCTGGAGGAGTGGCAGTTCCGGCACTAGTGTAACCCATCATTTTCTCACCACCAACATTCATGAACTGAATACCATGCCTTACACCAAACATTTCTAAATCGTCCCAATACCAATGTTTACCACCATTAATTGCATATCCCTTTTTTTGCATGCTTATATCGCCGCTAATAAAAGGTCCGTTTAAGCCAAAGGAGTTGTCACCTAATTCGACATCTTCTTGAATTCCCATGGCAACGCTAAGAGTAAGACCCAACATATTATCATAATTGAGTCCAACATAAGTCATGTTTTGATCCCAGTCAATGGGAAACTGGACACCGATTACTGCTTCAGCATCCTGTGGAATAGTCAGTGAAAGAAGTGTTCCTAAAATTAAAGACTTTCTTGAGAACATCAATACCTCTTTTTATGTTTTGTTTTTCTAGTGTACTTTGACTTATCTTTATGTTTGCCGGCACCAGAACGCTGATGAGCATGGACTGCTAACCAATTACGTTTCTTTGGTGGGGCTTTCTTTTTCATATTATTACTTAGGATTATTTTCAAGAAAAAGATTATTAATATCTGCCATCATTGCTTTTGGGTCAAAAAACACTAGGTTGTCACCCCTAAACCAGCCATCAACACCATTTTCTTGATTAGTAATCTTACTAGGTGCTTGATTAGTCCAACTTACACGAAACCATTGCCAACCGTTGCGGCTTTCCGCAGCAATAATGTTTCCAAAAGAAATACGATTAACATCGCTGATAGTATAAACCGTGTTACCAATCCCATTCATCATTAGTCCTCCTTAAAATAACTTTCAATGTTGTATTTTTTATACTGTGTATTAAACTCTCTGAGATCTAATCCAAGAAATCTTGCAGCATCTTTCTTAGACTTACTAACAGAGATAGCAAACTTTAGTAATGCCTCTCTAATAATATAGCATGAATTAAACCAAAAGTCAATACCATAAAGTTTATTTCTTACTAAAGCGCATGAAAGCTCTAACTTTATAGCTATCAGATCTTCTAAAGTTAAATTATTTATTAGAACTAATAGATCTTGACTAACAACACCTTCATGTGTTAGTTTATTAATTATACTTTTACTAGCAATCTTTGATCTCATTAACTTTCTAAACTTTAACTTTCTTTATTTGTTTTTATTTTAGAAGGTTTCTTTCTTACAGATCAATTATACTGGCTTTCTGAAAACGTGTCAAGCTTTTTTTTATTTTTTGCTCTGTTTTTATTTGATGGTCGCTGTGGAGAACAATTTGCCACCAACATCGATTCTGGATGTAATCTCAACACTCTTCCCAGGCTTTGCTTTCTGCAAACCAGCTTTCGCAGCCATATCAGCCTGTTGTAGAGCCATTTGTATATCATCACCAATCTCAAAGGAGGCAGTAAATGAGTTTCCGTCATCAGACAAACCCTCTGAGGGAGCTTGTGCTACTTGTGTTGTTTCAGGTTGCTCTGGTTGGACTGGCATATCTGCTGTGTTTCCACCGCCACCAAATGCTGTCGCTAATCCAAGAGCAACATTACTTAAAACTCCTTCGTCAACCTCTTCCTCATTAATAAATTGACGCCAGTTTTCCATTAAAAGCTTCATAATTAAAGTCCTAAATCAAGCTCATCTGGTGTTGGTTTTTCAAGATCTTGTTCTTTATCCTTTGCCATTTCATAAGCTTTATTTGTTGGCTCTTCAAGATCAGGATCCAACTCAGATTCAAACTTATCAAAATATAGCTTTGCGTTAGCAATTAAGTAATCGTAAAAAAGTTCTTGATCTTCTTCGTTTGATAACAGTTCATAAGCATCAATTATATTTGATTCAATCTTCTTGAAAGAGGAGTAAGCGATATTACGACCAGTTTCATCAGCACCTTCAATGCCGAAACCTTTTCTTGGATCTTCAGGCTCCTCATCTTCTGATTTTTCAGCATCGGTTCTGATATCGATAAACTTATCATCATCAGGACTATCTTTATCCGTGACTTGGATATCGATCTCTTCTTCTAAGTCATCATCGGTACTCTCACCTGCCTCAGTATTTGCTTCAACAGGGGTAAGTGTATTGATAATTGCCTCAATAATATGAGCACGAAAAGACTCTCGCTGATTAGGATCAGTTGTCATTGTTTTGTAATCAGTTTCCAAAATAGGAATAATCTTCTTTAATAGATCTTCGAGAACATTAATACCGGTAGACTTATTTGGTGTTGGGTCAACATCTGCAGTTTGCTTCTCATTTAATGTAGACAGTTCTTGCTCTAAGAGTGTTCCAATAATAAAACGCAATTCTTTTTCTTCGTTTAGTCTTTTTTCCTTGACAGTGCCAATAAGTTGTTTTATAATTGACCTAAGTTCTTTTTCTTCATTAATGTTCATTGTAAAATGCCCTTTTTAATAATTAGATTCAAAACCTCTTTATAGAGCTCTGGTTCATAGTATTCGTTTTTCTTTTTCTTACGTTTTGGTTTTGCACCTAAAGGTAAAGAATATCCTTGCACAGAACCGCCAGCCATACTTGACAATTCTTCAAGTGGCTCATTAAGCGCTGTATCAATTCCGAGAGTGTTTAAAAAGATGTTTGTATTGTTGTTTGTAAAATCATCAAGTAACTCAACTGCTTCTGGATTTTTAGCTGCAACACCCAAAAGATAGCGCATGTCAGAAGCATGAAAGTCTGCTGGATCTTTTTTAGAATCTTTGACACTTGGCATGTTCTCTCCAACAGGAGACTGAGATAAAATATTCATATACTCTTGCGAGTGTCTTGTGGCATCAGGCGCCTCGGCAAATGTGTCTTTCATCTTAACGCCATCTTTTACATACTTTTGAGCAGTAGACCAGCGCTTGTAATCGCCGCCCTTCTTGCTAGCACCAAGTGTAATAACATCACCAGGATTTAAAGGACCCTCGTCACCAATGTATTCAAATGTAGCAGTCATTGGGGATGCCTGATTAGAAACTTGAACATGAACGTTAGGCATTGCAGAAACAAGTATTTCCCATAATTTCTTAGCATCACCAGCGGAAATAACAGTTCCATCAGCAAGTGTTCTTTGTTTTTTGAGAGGTCTAGAAATCAAAACCAATACTTTATCATTTCTATCTGCGTAATGTTTAACCATTGCTAGATGACCAGCATGCGGAGGTTTAAAAGAACCTGGGATAATTGCGATACTCTTACCAGAAACAGGAGTTTCTTGAGGCTGCTCAGCATTAACAACCTCTTCTTCTTTGATGTCACCAAAGCCGCCGGCGAGATTCCCAACAATAAACTCACCAGTAATCTTCACAGGATTAGGTCCAAAGAGTTTTTCGTCACGCAACACAACCCCTTCGTGGTCCATTACATCCCCCATAGGGCTTGTTAAGGCGTTCAAAATTTGATTGCCGAGCATTCGGGTAGCGTGCATAATTACCGCACCGTAAATGGCGTCTTCTGCATCTTTATCGGCTATCATATCAACCACCGGTGTCTCGCCTTTCAAAATATTAAGGTAGACTTGTTTGTGAAGTGGATGAGTTTTCTTTCCATTAGCTAAAGTAATGGACCTATATCTTGGATTTTTTGCTTCTTTAAGCCACTCACCAAGAGGTTTTGTAATTTCACGGTCATCTGATAATTTAACTGTAAATGGTTGCGAAAGAACATCAGAATAATCGATATTGAGATCTTCTTTTTTGTTTGCTGGCACAGATGAGTATACTTTAAATCCATACTCTTCTGCATAAGGCCCAAGTTTCTTAACCAAACGCTCCATTGTGGATTTCTTGTATGGAACTTCAATGGCAAAGCCGGTTTGTCCCTCTCTTCTTTCAAGACCGGGACGTAGATTATCCTTACTTGGTCCACTTTTAGCAACTCTTGAAAAGAATTGATTTAATCCGTGAATAGCAAGAAAGTTATCGTCATACGCTGTAACATTAGTTGTCCCAGCAACATATTCTGTGTTTAGAAACCTAGATGGCTCCTCCCACATTCCAAGATCTTTGAGTTCTGGTTCAATGTCGCCAATGGCAGAGTTTAAGATCGTAAGAAGTGTTTTGATTGCGGGACGCATTCCATGACCTTCTGGAAATCTTTGATCAACGCGATCCATAGTGATACCACTAATATCAATCTCCTTCATAGATCCACGATCAACAGCAAACTGCTTATTCTCATCACCAACAACTTTGAAAGAAACATTAACGCCATCAATTTTAACGGCGCTAGGGTTTTTGCCATCAATAAACTTTTTAGCTGTTTCAAAAAAGTTTAATAAATCAACACCAGTATTGACGCCAGGAAGATCAAAGGGGTGCGCCATGTGACCGGCCGCACCGCCTTCAACAATCAAATTAAACATGTCAAGATTCCTTATTTTCGTTCAATTGTTCTTCAAGGATATTAAGCTTTTCTTCTAAAACAGAAACCTGATTTTGCATACGTCTAGCGTGTCTTTTAATCTCTCGAATATTATTTCTAACAAGATTTAATCTTCTGGTCTCTGTCATAGACTTTGGTTTAAAAAACGAAACAGCCTCTTGAAGAGCCTGAATATACATAAAAATGTCACGCTCAGACTCTTCATTTAAGAGATATTTTTGCCATTCTCTATCAATAGACATATTCAATCCTTCTTGATAGATGCTTTAATGGCTTGGCGCACAGCCTCACGGATTCTCTGATCCACAAGTTGCTTATCTTCCATCATATCGCCGCCCTGCATCTTATTGAGAAGCATATCTAAGCGATCAACAAGTGAAGCCAAACGCATCTCTGATGTTTCCATGTTATCATCCATCTCCATGCCGCCCATCATATCATCATCAGCAACAACCATCATAGCCTGACCTGGATCACCGGATGGGCATGAGCCTTCATCCATTTTTTCTTTATCATCATCCTCTTTGTCTTCTTTGTCTTCTTTCTTTTTATCAACAAAAGGCTTAAGTTGTGGTGGGACTTCGCCTTTCTTCGCTTTTGCTTTTGGCTTGTCCTCTTTGTCATCACCCTCTTTTTCTTTCTTATCTTCAGCGGCCTTAGAAATAGGCTCCTCTGTGTCGCCATCCCCATCAATGTCTGGGAAATCTGGCTTTGCTGCCTCTGTGAGGTTATCAAGGTTCATTTTGAAGCCCCAGGCTTCTGAAAGGAGTCCTTGGATCTCCTTGTTTTTCCAATCTTTAGTAGACATAATCGTAGCAACTCCTTTTTGTAAATGCTCGAAATAAATAGTGTGTTTTATGCTGTCTTCCCAATCTCGAAAGCATAAATTGCCCATTTCATAGGCTTCACGTTCCATTTCACGAAGGTGAGCATCATTTTGGGCATACCCATCACCCATCGCCTGGACATTATCGAAGTCGCCACGAAGGTTTTGTGTGTGATGGACAAGTTCATGAGATAAAGATCTCATAACATCTTTTGGATGACGACCAGTAATATAAAGAACCACTTTTTGCTCATTAGGATCATAGTAAGCTGTCTTGCCTAATGGGTTATCAGCATTACTAACATCAGAACGCAAAAATAAACGTGGCGGCTTAGCAAAACCCATGCGCTTTTGTGCGAAAGGCATAAATTGGCTGACAAGCGGCTTGATAATATCAAACATTTAAAGTACCTCTGGCGATCAAACCATTTACACTAAATAGTTCGATCAACTTTTGATACCATTTTAAGATTTAAAGTAAAAAATTCTATTTCACTAGAAGAGTTGTTTAAAGGTCTGACTTTTGACATAGAAATTAAACGATTTGATTTTAATTCAGTGTTTATAGAAGTAATGATACCGTAGTGTTCCTCCCATTTCTTTGTATTTATGTTCCATGCCGACCATTGTACAATATCGCCAACAGAAAAACTCTCGGCTGCTAAACTTCCAAATGCTTTTGTGCTATCCATATCTATAATAAATAGGTGTCCTTTTTTATTGTAAAAACAAAAATTAGAGATAACAAAGTTATAGCTGTAAATTCAAAGCCAAAAAAAGCATACGAAGACCAAGATAAAACTAGCAAAATTAAAGTTTTCCAAAAAAGACCAATTTGAAATAGCATTAGTTATAACCTATGTAATGGAGATCATCCTCATCTACCATTATAACATAATTTGAGATAACATACACTAATTTTTTATTTTTATAATTGTCATTTAAAAGAAAACATTTCGTGCCACCTTTAACACGAACCATTTGTCTTTTTTCTGGATCAAAGAAGAACTTGTCTCCTCTACCTTTTATTTGATACTCAGGTATGAGATCTTCTATGTCTTCAGTGTCACCTAGTAGAGTTGCGAGAACATTCTTTAAGGTCTCATCATCAACTAGTTGTTTTGACACTTTTTCTTATCCAGATGCGTATGTTAATACGGTCCATAGTAGCCCCATTGCTACCTGGACACCAGTAAAGATTGTGATAGCTTTTGTCTTGAAGGTTTTTAAATCTTCAACGTCTTGCAAAGCTGATCTTAATTGGGTGGGAGATGCCACATCATCAATCTTTTCTTTCCATGATTTAAGATCTTGAACACGATCTTCTTTGGCTTTAAGTTCAATAAGTTGGGTTTTCATATCTTGTAGTTCGCTACGCAAACCCTCAATACCGCCCGCTAGAGTTTCTAGTTGTTGTAAAACTAAATTTGTCCAGCTATTATCTGCTCCAGCCATTTCATGGTCTCCTCACTATAAGTAGTTTATTGTATCGTAAGATAAAATATTTATTTTACATACTGCTGTTGTCGAGCTTCTCCTTGTATTTATTTGCTCTCCACATTACAGTTTGAGCATATTTGTGGCTAGACTCTGGAGGTGAGTAACCACCGTTGTACATCGCTAGCGCCTTGTATGGGTTCTTATCAGCATCCAATTCTGCCAAGAGGTCAACACCCACAAGCAAATTTGAATAAGGATCTACAAGATCATCAACTTCAAGCTCAAGTCTTTCAATTCGATCCATATGCCACCGTGGAAAAACTTGCATCATTCCAAGCTCTCCAACAGCACCAACTGCGTCTGCTTGACACCTACTCTCTTGATATACAACGCTGAGGACGATCTCCTTTTCAACATCATTGTACTCTGCGATATCTAAGATATGCTCATCAAGATTAGGGGTCATAAAAGTCCCACACACGGAAACAACTAATTCAGTCCAAGTCATGTGTTTTTCTCCTTTATACTGCACCTATTAAGTTAGGCACAGGTTAGTAATTATAACACAAAAGAAGAAAAAGACAAAGACAAAAGCATATGGTTTACTTATTAAACGCCCATTCCGAACACATCGTATTCCCAAATACAAGTAAGATTTTGCTCCCCAGCGTTTTGATGCGGATCAATTGAGATAGCGACAACCTGACCAGCAGTGAAGTGCTGAGAACCTGTTAATACAAAGGTTACTGGAGTAAAAGCACCATCTTGAGTAACCGTAACTGTTTCAGAATCATACCCAGTCCCAGGAGCTTCCTGCCCTGAACCGGTAATATGTAATCCCAATACACAATTATTTCCACCCTGACTACTTTGAGGTCTCCAAATGGCAGCAACTAATTTTCCACTGAAAGGTTTTACAAGAATTGTTTGATGGTTCGGGGTGGAGGTTTCTGTTACGTTATAGAAAGGCACAAAATATTTTGACGTGCTTGTAGTTTGCCAAGCAGAATAAGTTGTAAAAATTTGCTTAGCTCTAAGACTTCCGCTAATAATAGCACGATCATTGATGTGCAATGTTGAACCGCTTACTCCCAAGGATGCAGAAATTTGACCAACAACTGCTACCTTTGAACCATCAAAAGCAAAATTATTTGATCCGGCAAGATCGCCATCATCGTTAAACTGAACATTCATATTGTTACCGGCAGGCGACGCAGGAACATTAGTTAAATTAGCGCCGTTGCCGTAGAAAGCAGATGCTGAAACATTTATTGACGCCGAAATATCACCCGCGACCGTGAGCTTGTGATTGGGAACAACTCCAATTCCAACCTTATTCGTTCCTCCATCAGTAAAGAGCAGGTTAGCATCACTATTGCCCTCTACTCTAAAATTAATATCAGCCGCCTCTTCGTTGAACGTGATCTCGTTTGTGGTGTCCTGAGTGATGTCGATGAAGTTAACACCGCCGGCTTGAATGTTTATGTCATCAGCAGTAAGATTAATAAAGGTATTTTGATCTCCTTTATGATAGATGTGCGAACCAACATGTATTTCATTACCATGAAAAGAGGCACCAGAGATATTGAGAGAACTAGAAATATGCAAATCATCAATAAAAGTGTTTGCCGTTTGTAACCTAGAGCCGGTTACACCCAAAGAAGCTGAAATTTGACCAACAACAGTAAGTGTTTTTGCAGGTGTTAGGGTTCCAATTCCGACGTTACCAGAGCCAGACACAAATAATTTACCAAGACCAGCGTCACCGTCAACTCTGAACAATTCCTCTTGCACACTAGAACCAGTAATAATTCCAGAACCAGTGATATGTAAAACCGCCAATGGGGAGCTAGTGCGGATACCAACCTTATCGTTATCTCCCTGAACAAAAATAGTATCAGTGTGATTGTTTGTCTTCACAGCAAAGTCAACATCACCACCATCTCCAACCGTAACAACGTCTTGCGATCCCTCTGTTAACGTAAGAAGATTTTCATTACCTGCAGTTAATGTTATGGTATCTGTGCCAAATGTAATCTTGGTATCCGGATCACCTGTGTGGGAAATATCATTTTCTACAAAGATAGATGAACCAGAAATATTGCCGGAACCAGAAATAGAAGCATTAACCAGTAAGACATTACCATCAAAAGTTAATTTTGTTTCTCCCTGGACAGTGCTAGAATTAACGGAAGTAATAACACGATTATCACCAGCTGTATTGTATGTCGTAATTACGGCAGCATCAATACCGCTAAGGTTTGATCCATCGCCGTAAAAAGCAGACGCAGAAAGATTGACGGAAGAAGAAACATGACTGTTCGTTACAGTAATTCTATCAACACCGCCGGTTTTTAGTGCAATTTGATCGGAACTAAAGTCTACTTGGGTATCTGGATCGTCTTCATTTTTAATATCACCAAGTTCTCTTGGTCCTTGTGATGCATTATATGCCATTTCTTTGTCTCCTTAGTTTTTCTTTTGACCTTTCTTGGATCTTGTTCTTTGGTTTTTACAGAACTGTTTCATCGTAAAACCTTTGGGGTTATCACACTTTGACTTACGTTTCTTGCGTTCTTTATCAGACCATTTTTCAGACAACTCAATTTCTTCTTTTTTTGTCTTCTTCATTCTTTGGGTTTTACGCTTTGAAGCTTCTTTTCGCTCTTTTGCATAATCAAATGCTTTCTTCAATCTTGCTTTTGTATCAGGATCTTTTGCATTCTGATACGCTGCTCTTGCACGCTGATGAATAAGATTGATAATCTGTGACTGACGTTTGTGAGATTTAGATTTAAAGGAAGATTTGGAGAGTGTATCTTTGATGTCTTGAACAGTTCTAAACTTTACAGACACGGTATCCTTTGGGTTCTCATCGGTGTATAATCTACGACCAGAGCCTTTTGGTTTTTTACCTGTGCCTTTCTTTGGATCTGCTTCTGTAATCTCTTCCTCATCCATACCCTCTGCTTTAACGCAGTTTCTGTAAGTTCTACCAAACATCTTTTTTGTCTTGCGTGTAGGATGAGTCTTATACCCTTTCTGACAGCGCTCTTCTAAAGGTTGCCCATCAGATGTTGTTAGTTTTCCTACTTTTCTTAAAGCAATCATAGTTGTAGGATCTTTAGTGTATCTTTTACTTAGAGGGCTGTTTTCCAAATCATCACCAACAACATCTTGGTCACAATTCTCATCACCCACTTGATGTGCTGTTACATCTTTTCTATTTTTAAGATAAAAGTCCCAGACATTTTTTGCCTCTGGATCTACCTCTGACCTATCGGACATCAAGCCATTGGCGTTCTGTGTGGACCACTCTATTGCGATGTCGTAAAGCATTGGACCCCAGCCGGAATCCGCATCAGCCCTTACCACATTCCATGCACCATCACAAGTTCCTGCGGGGTATGGAGCCTCAATTATAATTCTGCCATAAGGCTTGGTGTCTGTGTTGCCCATATCAGAGAGAGAAGAATAATAAATTTCAGTTTCAGAATTTTTAGATTCGTCGATTACAATAACAGTATCTGGCGGCAGGTTATCCATACCCATCGCTGCTTCATTTAGGAATTTATTCCAATTT
>Ga0209348_1000580_pt1 | contig 18789 bp, 8 predicted proteins | sample ETNvirenome_2_30_FD_184065 | JGI IMG/M metagenome (GOLD analysis project Ga0209348, IMG submission 184065) | Marine viral communities from the Pacific Ocean - ETNP_2_30 (SPAdes) (version 2) | ecosystem: Environmental > Aquatic > Marine > Oceanic | place: Pacific Ocean | collected 2013-06-22
CTCTAAAGAGTTATCCTTAGGTGGTTTCATTTTTTTAAACTTATCGTAATCAAAGTCTTTTAACTTCGCCATCTTTTACAGTCTTGCATATTAATAAACCAATTAGCTAGTTGTTTATCTCTTGACGTAGCGTTAGCTCTGCGTTTAAGTTTATTTACTTTACCGCAAGTAACTTTACCGCCATATAATTTAGATACTCTAGCTTTTAAAGTGCCGCGATATTCACCGCCACGCTTTTTCATTTTTTCTTTTTACCTTTGTTTTTTCTACACTTAGCTATCATACCGCTAGCATACGCTGATGGAAAAACTTTATGAGCTCTTTTAGCTTTATAATAACAAGCATCTTTCAAAGCTAATGGTGTTTCATATTTACTAAATGGTGTTTTACATTTTCTCATAATTATTATTTATCTTGTTTGTAATCTTGTACTGCGCTTTTGTAGTCTGCCACCAGTTCTTTTTTCTGTACGTCTATTAGACTTAGGTTTTTCTTCTTCTTTTTTCTCATCAGCTATTTGCCAAGCTGGCCAACCCATTAACATAGCTATTTTTTGCCACGTTTGAAGATCTTCAGTCATTGCAGTTTCTATGTTTTGATATTTCATTAAAACTCTATCTGCAGGTAAATTAGTTGTTGCTGATATTACTTTAGCAATAGACTCGTAAGCAGGATTATCTATACTAAAACCTTTGTCTATCATTTCTTGTCTACGTTTTTTACTATCAAAAGGATATGCAGCTTGTCTAAGTCTAGATATTTTACTACTAATAGGTGGTGAGAATTGTAACAGCTTATAAACTGAGTCAACATAATCAGGTCTTGATCTTCCTGATCTTTCGTATAAGTCTAGTAAAAAGTTTTTAGCAACTGAAACTGCTTGTCCACCAATACCCAAACCTCTTAAAAATGAATCAGCCATACCGTTAGCTGTTCTTAAATACATCTTTTCTTTTTTCTCATCATCTTCATCTTCATCACCAAAACCTAAAGCAAATAAACCTTGTTGCAGCGCATTAAATATTAAGTTTTGAGCTGCCATGTAATATATTATTTTACTTATATTAGTTTTTCTATCACCTCTACCAGCCATTAAATCTTGAAAAGCTTTTTTAGTTAATCTGCTATATTGCATAGGTGTATTAGCAAATGCTAAAAGTAATCTACCCATTGGACTTGCTTGTTGTTGAGATATACGATCAGGTCTACTAGACTGTTGAGACTCTTCTGCTATTTCTCTAAAATCTAACATAGCTCTTTCTTTAGCATCAGCTTCAGACAAACCTTGCTTTAAATAAGTATTTAATCTATTTCTATAAAAAGTAGCACCACCTGAAGCTATAGCAAAACTATCAGCAAACTTAGTTGGTAAATATCCTTTTTCTATTATATAAGCCATTACTGCTTTAGCTTTGTTCTTAGATGTTTTAGCTAAGTCAGCTATTTCAGACTCACTAACATTTAATCTAACACCATCTCTTCTATCTTTTAAAAAGTCACTGTTCATTAACTCCATAAAATCAGACCAATATTGACTTTGATTAGCAAAAGCTTTACCGGCTGCAAGCGGATTATTATCTGAAAAGTTTATAAAGTTAATAGCAGATATAGTTTGTAATACAGCTGATCTCATATTAAAAAACATAATAGCACCAATAGAACCATTAATATAATTTAAAACTCTATTAGATAACTTACTACCACCGGTTAATCTATTTCTACCAGTCTTCATACGTTCTAGTATGTTTTCTAAAGCTTCTCTATAATTAGCTCCATATAAAGCCTCAAGCTTATTTAAGTTCTTCTCACTAAAAATAGCATCGGCATTTTGCTGCCACTGCTGCAAAAACTGTTTACGAGATATTGTATTTAAACCATTTATTAAATCACTAGCTATATTTCCAGCTAGCCAACTATTATCTGGCGGTGGATAAGCTCCTGTTTTATTTATACTTATTAATTGCTCTGCAAAAGCTTGCAAATCAGGATCTGCTAAAACTATTTTTCTAAACTCTCTTATATCGCTAGCATCTAGTCCAGGTACTTTTAACCCTTGCTTGTCCCATATATAAGCTCTAACAGCTTGCTCATAAGTAAAACCATCTGCAGTTTTCTTCTTTAATGTTTTAGGTACATTTTTTAAATCTTTTTTAAGTTGTCTAAAGTCAGACATTAATTGTACTCTAGCTTGAGACAAGCTTTGCATAGCTCTAGCAAAAGGATCTAATAAATTCTCTTTATACCAAGCCATTTGCTGATCACCTAACTTACCTTTACTTAATGTTTTATATATTAAACCTACAAAGTCTTCAGCTGATGGTGGTATGAAAAAACTAAATCTACCTTTTGTAGAACCTAAAGTTTTAGCTTTAGCTGCTGAGTATTCTCTATCTGCAGATATACCTGTACTTTGTTCTATTATATTATTAAATTCATTATCTAAAGTAATACTTAGTTTAGGCCTTGCTTGTTGCACTTTTGATTTAACATCTAATTGAGACATCGCATCTTTAACAGCTTTAACATTTTGTAACGCATCATCAGCAAAATAAAAATCATTATAACCTTCAGCAGCTTTACCTACAAGCCAAGCAGCTTTAGCTTCGCCTGTAGAATTACCTAAACCTATTATATTTTCTTTTTTAAATTCTAAACCTTCAGCTTTTAAAAAATCATATATAGCTTGTTGTGCTTCAGGTGCTCTAGCTGTAAGTATAAATAAATCTTCATTACCTCTTGCAGCTTTTATTTTTTTAGCTACTTCAAACAATGGACCACGTTCACCTTCTCTTACAATGTTAAAATCACTAAAGTCCATAACAGCACCGTCTTTAACTAGCTGAGCTCCACGCTCTGCAAACTCTTCTGCGGTTAATTCACCTTGCTCACCATTTTCTTTTGTATAAAAAACTAAACTATTACTTTTAGCTATTGTGTCATCAAAATCAAATACTCTAATCTTCTTTATAGGCATATTTAAAGCTCTAGCATTATCTAAAGCTTTATCTATTGTTTTTGTTTGCTGTATAATTTGGCCATTACTTAACGAAATAGAAGCCATAACTTTAGTACTGTTAACTAACTCTTCGTTAAATACAGAAGCTTTTTGTTCAGATCTTAATACTGGCAGCTCTGTTAGCAATAACTCTTCAGCAAGTTCTTTATTTTTACCTTCTAATATTGTTTCTTCTATTATTTCGTTTTGTCTAGCTACAGCAGTAATATTATCTTTAGCATCGTTAGGCAACGCTATACCTACATCTTGAGCCATAGTTTTACCAGTACGTACATTTATTATATTATTTAGATTTATACCAGCTTTAGTTAATCTTATAGCACTATTATCTAATATGCTTGTACCTTCTGGAAGTGTAGCATCTAACCTAGCTTGATCTAGTTTAAAATCATCTTTAAAAGATAACTGAGTTTGATAATAGTTTTCTCTTATAAATGGAAATATATCTGCTACTTTATCATTTACTATAGCGTCTATTAAAGTAGCTCCAATAACTGAAGCAGGTGGATTATGCTCTTCTCTATAAGCAACTTTACCTTTACTTTGTTTTCCTGTTTCGCTATATTCAAAAGTTTGAGAAACATAATTAAATGGTGCAGATATTTTAATTAAACCATTTGTAGCTTGATAACCTTGAGCTATTAACATTGCAGCTATTTTTGGATCCATACCTGCCCTAACAGCTTCACCTAATTGCGTAGCTACATCTTCAAGAACATCCATATTAACAGCCATTTGCTCTGCTCTTGTTGGTCCATTTTTTCTAGTTACACCATTGAGCCAGTCTTTAGTTATTCTAACACCTTCTTTGATAGCAACTCTTTTTGGCTTAGCAATATCTTTACCACCAAAAGCTTTTGCAGCTTCCATAGCTCTTTGATAAGCAGGATCATCTTTACCAAAATATAGTCTACCTCTAGCAGCTAGTAAGTCTCCTTTTTCAACTACATCAGCTGGAGGAACAAATTGTTTACCTTTAGCTTCAGCTTTTACCCAGCCTTTATTATTTTTAAGTTTATAATATACGTCACCTTTTTTTGATCTTATATTATTTTCTTTTAAATAATTTTCTAACTCTTTAGCAATAGGTAATGTTTTACCATTTATACCAACTTTACCAACTCTAGTTCTTACAGCTCCAGAAGATGCGGGCATTGCTGATTCAAACACATTTAAACTTAAACCATATTCTTTTATAGCTGCTTCAACTGAAAGTTGTATATCTCTTCTATTGCCATCTGTTATTGCAACACTACCAATACCTAATTCTTTAGTAACAGTATTTATATCTCTTGCTTGAGAAAGTTTAGCTAAACGAGCTTGTTCTTCTGTAGAAAAAACATCTTTGTTTATAGAAAACATTTGTTCGCTCTTACCTTCAGTTATAGCTGATGGTAATTCTCTACCTTGTTTTCCTAATACTTCTCTTACTTGCTGATTAACAAGCATACGTTCTGTTTGAGCTACTAAAGCTTTTACTCTAGCACTAGTATTTCTATCAGATAAATTAGGTTGACCAGCAGGTGTTATACCAAATACAGATTTAAAAGTATTAGGATTTATATTCTTTTTCTTTTCAAATATAGATAATCCAGCAGCGCTACCTGTTTTAGCCATTTTAGCACGTTCTCTTTTATTATAAAAATTATCTAATAAAACTTTTTGAACGCCCGTAGATGTGCCACTAGGCGTAGCACCTTCAGGTAATAAAGCTATTAAAGCGTCAGCATTTTTATTTATATACTGCTGAGCTGCTCTTACATCTGCTCTGGTTAAGTTACCAGGCTTAGGTACTATTCCAAATAACTCTTGAACTTGATCTATAGCTAGGTTTTTTAAATTTTTAAAGTTTAAATTTTCAACTTCTAAGTTTTTTATTTGAGCATTTATAGCATCTAATACAGGTTTTAAATCACCTGATAATCTATCTTTTAATTTTATCTTTGGTTTACGCTTAACATCTTCTGCTACTTCTTCTTGTTCAATAGCTGTTTCTCTTTGTACATCGACATCTTCTACGTCTTTAGAAAATAAATCACCATCTTGACCTAAGCTTCTTAATATATTACCTAGTCTACCACCACCAAATTTACCACCACCAAATAAAGCTTCTCTTATATAAGCTCCATATTCTCCTTTACTAGGATCATAAGTTCTATTTAATCTTAATAAAACTTCTTCATTAACAGCAGAAGCAAAATCTTCTCTACTAATACCTAAACCTGGTTTGAACTTTTTATTAATAAATTCATTTATTACACCTTGATTATTTAAAAATAAATCATTTTTAATATCAGTTATAGCTTGTTGATTATCTGTTTCTATAGCTTCTTGTAACTCTTCGCTTAATCTAGTATTTTCATCAACGATGTCTTGAGTAACTGATGGTTGTGCTGTAGTATCTGTGCTTACTTCTGCATCTGACTTTTCTAATACTTGTCTGCCAATATCTCCTTCAAAACCTTCTTGTCTTCCTTCTACTATTCTTTTAGTTTGTACACTATAATCTTTTATAAAGTTATAAACTTGTCTACCATTTTCAAAGCCAGCTTTTTTAAAGCCCATAGGTTTTAATATATTTTCAGTAATCCATTGACCTAATCTAGTAAAAACATTTTCATTATATTTTATATCACCTTTTACTATAGCATCATGAAAACCATTAAACCACTCTTCGCTAGTAGGATTATTTCCATAACTAGATTTAATTCTTTTTTCTACAGCTGCAAACTCAGAGTCATTTAATATATTCTTAAAATCTGTAACAAGTTCTTCAACAGTAACATCACCTTTCTTTAGTCTGTCTCTAGTAATGTCATGAAGTATCTCGTGTGTACCAACTGATATAGCTCCTGTTTGTTCTGCTACAGCCTCGTTTATTAGTATTGTACCATTGCCTAAATCTAAATATAAACCATCTGCAACGTCTCCATAGTCTAAAGCTTTACCATCTATACTGTAAGCTACTACATCATCTGCTTTAACATCTCTTTCTTTTAATGCTTGTTTAAATTCTTCAGGCGATTTAAAACTAGCGTAGTCTACTTGTCTTTCTGTAGCTACTCCTTCTGCAAGTTGTAAGTTTCTAGCTAATTGTTTAGCTTTAGTTTGTTCAAAAGCTACATTTTCTAATTCACTATTTATTTCTGCTATACGATCTAACTGAGGTTTGTATAAACTTTTATCTTTGTTTTTTACTTCTGCTTCTAATTTTTGTTTTTCTAAACTTAACGCAAAAGCTTCTTGTCTTCCTTCTGTAGTTAATCCTTTAGGCATTTGACTATGTACATCAGCCATTTGCCTTACAGTTCTTAATTTAGCACTAGCTTGATCTTTAGTTATTTTACCTTGTTGTATTTGATTACGAAGTTCAGAAGCATAAACTTTTCTAGCTTCAGGACTAGATACTAAATATTCTGTTAATTGAAAGTTTCTTTTACTTATTTTATTTAAAGCATTTTCTTGATAAGCTTGCACACTAGCCCCAAAACCTCCAAACATAAAGCCACTTAACATACCAACTTTACCAGCTTGCCATATCTTTTCAGCACTTAAACTAGTTTGTTCTTTACTAAATAACTCAGGAGAGTTTTCTCTTTCTAAAACACCAGCTTTATTAACCGCATTAAAAGCTTGTTTTAAACCTGTATCTATTATTTCTTGAGCAATTTCAGTTTCACCTTCTACTAAACCACCGCCTAATACTCTTAAACCACCTCTTATTATAGAGTTTTTAACTTCTTTTTCAACAAGCTTTTCTAAAGTTTTATAAGTAGTTTTAGTACCTGCTTTACCTACAGCTCTACTAATAATTTTATTTATAAATGGCGTACTTTTTACAGCTGCAGATACACCAAAGTTTTCTAATGTACCTTGAACAGCACCTCTTAAATTAGAAAATGCTAATTTTTTCCAAGTTGGAACACCTTTAAAAGCTGGTGTTTCCATTTCGTCCATACTGTTTGCAGCAGCACTCATACCAAACATATAAGTTAATGGCGATTTAGCGGCGTCTTTTGCAGCTCTAGCTAATAAAGTTCTACCTGTTGAAGCGGTAACAGCACTTCCACCAGCAGCTGCACCAGCACCTCTACTAAGTAAAGCATAAGTTAACATTTGCACTGCAGATGTACTTACTTGACCCCAAGTGGTTTCTTTAAATCTATTATCATATTCATTACTTATACTATATTCATCAGCTCCTATTGTTCTTTCTAACACACCTTTACCTCTGTCATCAGTATAGGTTTTCATATTAGTTATAAGTCTTTGATTATAATCGTCATCACTTTCGTCAGCTTCTCTTTCTATTTTTCTACTACCAATATCATTAGAAATTTGCTCTATAAATTTAGTAGCTTCTTCACCACCTACATCTTGAGCAACTTCTGAAACTTTTTCTAAACCACCAAATGCTAAATCCTCAGCCCACTCACCAAGATCATCTACAGAAGCTAACATAGTATTATACCAACTTTTAGGCATGCTACCATTCATAGCGTCTATCTCTATTTTCTCAGCTGCAATGCTTTTTATATCATTGTTTGCTTGAATTACTTCTCTGTCATATATACCTTTTAAAGCTTGTTGATCTATTTTTATTTGACTTTCTTTTTCTTTTAAAGTATTAATTTTTTCATCAAGCTCTTGTTGAGATTTTATAGTTCCATTAGTTACTTGTTCTTGTAGTTCAGCATACTCTGTATTTAAAGCGTCAATATCTTCTTGAACTGTTTTGCCTAAATTATCTATAGCGTTAGCTTTCTTTTCAATATTACCTTGAGCTTCAGTTAATAACTCTTCATCATAGTAATTTAAAAACCTATCAGTTCCTTTTGAATTATACATTTTGTCTACAGTTTTTGGACTGTATTCACCCATGTTTTTATTCATAAAGTTTTTAAGCTTTGTTAACTCTTGTTTGTTTGATGTAGGATTTTGACCCATGTACATAATGTTTGTCATTATGCCATCGTTATCTGTAGATATTCTAGTCTTTTGACCATTAGCAGAAGTAACATAAATAAAATCATCATCATCTTCTATTACTTCACCATTAGCATCTCTTTCTACGCCATCAAAACTAAAACCCCAGTTACCATACATTTTATTAAATAAAGGTATTAACTGCTCTCTATCTCTAGCCATTATGTCAGGTGCGCCACCTGCTATATTCACAGATTTATCTTCGTCTAAAAAACTAACAGGTGCAACTCTATAATCGTATTTAGGTGCTTCAGGTTTATATTCTTCATATACGTTAGGATCATAATCGCTACCGTCCCAAGATAATATATCTCCAGTCTTTTTGTTTCTTAATTGAGTATCAACATCTGGAGCTTTAGTTAGTTTATCAAGGTAATTGTTAGTCATCATGCTACCACCTTCTACCTTACCGTCTGGATCAAATAAATTATTTAAGTTGTTTCTTAAATCTTCTTGAGACTGCATGTTTAATTCTTCTTCACTTAACTCTGGCTCTTCGTCCATTTGCTGTATGGCATTTATCTCATTACGAATACTTGATCTTTCTAAATTATCTTCATATTCTTGATTTTGCTTTTGAGCAAACTCTTCACTTTCTTCATACAATACAGCGTCAGGATATTCTACTTCAAAAGAATCTACCTCAACTTCAGGCACGTACATTTTTTTACCTGTAGTTGGTATTACATATATGATATATTTTTCGTCCATATTAACCGTAATATTGTGCTAGTGTTTCATTAGACGCTTCAGCATCTTTTTTATCTTCTATGGCTTGTTTTCTTTTAAGTATTCGTAAAGCTTTTTGTTTTACTTCAGGCGATTGCGCATATGCAGCTCTACTCATACCTGAAGGTGGGTTTTGTGATAATTTTTTTATTTGCTCATCTAGTAATGCACCTTCAAAATAGCTATCTGGATAAGCTTGAGTAAATAAAGATATTTCATCTTCTGTTAATACACCATCAAAAACTTTCTTTTCAGTAGCAGTTGATCTATAAACAGTAGCATCGTCTGGCACACTAGAAGATACATTAACGTCAACTTCTTCTTCCTCTTCTTGAGGTGCTTTATATGGATTTTCTTTATTAAATACATTTTGCATTGTCCTATCGATCTTTGCTTCTTCATTTAATATAACACTAGCATTTGCCGCATTATCAGGTATTGTAATAATTGAATTACCACTTTGTATCAAACCTTTATCGTTTACAAAATAATCGCCTCTTGGGTTTGCGTTTTGTAAAGCTTTAACAAACGTTTGAGCATCAGGTGATCCATTAACATATATTTCTTCTGCTCTATCTCTATTTCTTATATAATCATCTTTTCTATTATCGTAAACGCTTTGCTGTGTAGTTGTAAATCTATTTCTAGTACTTCCAGTTGTAGTTTCTTCTTTAATTTTTTCTCTATTCTTAGTTTTTAAAGCACCAAGTTGTAATCCGTTATTATTGTAAGACTCTCTAGCAATATACGTTTTAGCTATTTTATTTTGTATATCATCAAGCTTTTTTTGTTGCTCTTCAGTAAAATTACTAGGATATTCATGCCAAGAAGAATTACGTAAATCGTCCATAGTCATACCTAAATCTGCAAGTGCAGCATCATCAATACCTAATTCAGCTGATATACTAGTAATTGAGTTTTCACCATCATCAGGTATAATATCTTGCCACTCTGATAACATAGCCTTGTCATCATTTAACATAGCGTTCATCATAGGACTATTATAAGCATTTTTTAAATACTCGTCTTTTTTCTCAGGCATTATATATTGCATATCATACATATAGCCTTCTTGAAGATTATTCATTGGCTCACCTGTAATTGGATTAAGATCTCCTTTTTTAAATTTTTTAGTTATTAAATAATCACTATTAGGTGAGTCAGGTGTAGCTAGTTTATTGTACATGTTTTTTTCTAACTCACTAAAATCTGCTTTTGTATTAAATAAATCTTCTTCGCCAGCTGCATTAGCTATTAATTGTGTTCCATTTAAAAACTCTTCGCTATCACCTAATTGATATACTAACTGACCGTCTTTAATTAAAGTTCTAACATCACCACCATCACACATCGCTTGTAAAAAATTTTTATTTACCATAGATCCAGTAGAAGAAAGTTGACCATCTGTTAAAGCTTTATTATATCCAGCACATTGCTCACCTAGATATTTGGCTTGTTGTTTAAATTGTGGAATTAAACCGTTTATTTTAGCAAGTGCTTTATTACCTTCTTGTCTAGATATTTCACCAGAATCCATTTGGTTTTTAATTTTAAAATACTCATCTACTTGCTCGTTCCAAAAAGAGTGTATGTTATTATCAAGCTGCTCGTTAGTAGAACTTGGTAATTCATTTACTTTACTAAACATACTTTGTTGCTCTATATCTAAAGCAGCTTGCTTTTCTTCTAGCTGTTTTTTTTGAGCTCTAACGTTTTGAGTTATTTGATTAACGCTAGTATGTATATTGTTCTGCAGCTGCTTACCGCTTTGTAATAAAGCGTTAAACGAATTATTTACTATTCTTTGTGGATTATCGTATGCTCCCATTTTTTATTATTTATTTTTATCTAAGGAAAAGTTAAGTCGCTTCCAAATACACTTTGCGATGGATCAACGCCAGCAACTACAGTACCGCCTCCAGTTGGTGTAGCAGTAGCACTTGTACCACTAGTTATACCTGGATTTTTTGGTAAAGTTGAGGCTGGAGTATTAGAACCGCTACCGGTATTTACTTTCCCAGCAAATCAGCATTAGCACCAACTATACCAGCGCCACTAACTACAGCATCTCCTATACCTACTATTGCAGCATTACGTGCTGCTTGTGCATCTACTGCGTTTTGTTGAGCATTAGCCATCATACCTGCTGTTCTATTCATTTTAGTTTCGTGAAAACCTATAGCATCGTTTTGAGCCATTATATCTCCTTGAGCTATCATTTCGTCTAAACGTTGAGCGCCTTGTGCTTTTTGTAAAGCTACATTTGCTTCACCTTCAGCTGCCATACGTTTGTTCTGAGTTTCCTGTGCATTAATACTAGCAGCAATACCTCTTTTACTTTGAAGCGCTGCTTGTGCTAAAGCAGTTGCACCGCCAGCTGCTTGGCCAGTTTCCATCATTACGTCTAAACTATTAGCCAATGCTTGATCAGCTTGTTCAGCTTGCATTTTAAAAGCTTCAGTAGCTACAGTTAAATTAGCATAAGGATTATCTAAGTTTTCAAACTGATTAGTCATATTCTCATATGGATTTTTAAAAACAGGTCTACTGTTTTCTAAATCGCTTAACTGTTGTTGCAGTTTGTCTGCCATATCGTTTTGCTTGTCTCTTTCTTTCTTAGCTTGATTAGCTGCAATACCGCTAGTCGTAGCTCCTGCTGCTGCCGCTACGCCACCTGCTATAAGTAATGCTGTTCCTGTTGCTACTGCCATATTTATTATTTTAAAATTTTAACTATTTCATGTGATGGCTTTTCATCTACGTGCCATCCTAATTCTTTATGTTTGTCAATTAATTTTTTGTTTCTACCTATCGTAAACATATATTTTTTACCTGCGTTTCTTACTACAGCTTCAGCTCCCATTATTAATGCTGTTACAGCTGCGTCTCTGTCAGGTTCTCTATATTCTGGATTAGATATAATCCATTCAAGTAAAACTGCCTTAGAGTTTGTCATATACAAAAAGCCAGCTACAATAGGTGTCTTATCTTTTGCTTCTACTATTAATCCACCTGCACCATTTTCTGGTAAAAAATCTTGTTGTATCGGTGGCCAGTCCCATGCTTTCCACCATTTTTCTAGAGTCTTATAATCAGACTCTTCTAATTTTCTTATATTCATATTAAATTAAATTATCTTGAAGATACGTTGTAGTTTACACCTATTGAGTATAATTCTTTCATACCACCTGGATCTGTATTAGTATCAGTAGAAAAAGTTATATCTAAGTAATAACCTTTTAAACCACTTACGTTAGTTCCAAATAATACTTCGCCAGGTGCTTGTGTTGAGCTGTTGACAAAATTAGCAACGTATCTATTTTCTTTTCTATCAAAACCAGCTCTTAATAGTGGTTGGTTAGCTGGACTAGCAGCTGTACCTGTATTGCCAGAGCCATCATATGCTCCTTCTACGTAACTGTTTATAATGTTAGCATTGTCATTGCTAAAACTAAATCCACCTGACAAAGCACCACCAGTAGTTCTATTTATATTCTTACCAGTTCTGTCCGATGTTACTACACTAGCTTTCCAACCACTATCACCTTCATAATCTATTGTTAAAAAATTCTTTTGAAGTGATGGATTAGAGTTTGCTACTATTGAAACTGTAGAAGCATTAGCAGTTCCATAAAAAGTACCATGAGCACTACTAGCTTCATAATGTGTGTATAAACCTGTTAATTGAGTAGGAGCACCTGTATAAACACCAGGCGCATATGGTTGATTATTAAGAGTTAATAATTGATTTTTTAAACTACCAATTGCTCCAGGCATATAGCTATAAAAGCTTGGCCAACCGTTAACACTGTCGTCAAAACCTAATGTATAAAATGTAGTATCACGATTAGGTAATGTGTTACTTGTACCTACCGTGTGAGATCTTGTTCCATTATATTGTAAAGAAACAACATATTGTTTATTATAAGCATCCCAACCACCATAAGCTCTACTTCTATATGGAGCTATTAATTTTACTCTACCATTAGATCCCGGATCCATAAATGTGCTATCTAATATTTTACTTGTAAATAAAGCTCTAGTAGCACCAAGAAGTCCATAACCTAATACTGTAGCTGTAGTATCACTATAAGTAACACCCGCGTCACTAGACCAAAATATTTTAGAACCTGGTATTACTTGAGATTTATCTAAATTAGGTGTTGTAGTTAGTACAAAATAACTTACATCATTACCTTGGCTTGTAGAAATAGTACTTACATTTAAGTCTTGAGTATATTCATTTGTATAACTATCATTCATTGTAGCTAAATTATCTCTAAACCAGTCACGCATACCATACTCAGATATTTCAGTAATGCCATCATGTGATAATCTTAATACAGCGTTTCTGTTTCTATCAATAAAGTATTTTCTATAAGCATATATAGCAAAACTTTCTGGATTTTTACTAATACCATATTCACCTGTATAAGGAACTATTTCACCTAATACTTGTCTTTGCGTAGTAACACTGCCGCCACCTTCGGCATTGTATATAGCATTTTTGTCTATTAAAGCTCTACTACATTTATTCTCTTGTAGTACAATTAAATTGTTTTCTTCTGCATATATCTTTTGTATACTACCATACTGTGGATTAGCTGACTTAGTTATATTAGTACCTACAGGAAACTCATTAGTTCTATTTAAACCAGTTCTAGAATTAAATATACCAGAATATATTAAAGTGTTAAACCTATGTTGTTGTACAGGTTCTTCTTCATCTAAATAAGCTCTAACACCGTAAGACATAGAGTTGTTGTTAAAACCACCTCTAATATACATTTCTTCAACATAAAAGTTTTGTGGACTTACAGATTCAGTAGCACCAACAGTAGTAGCGCCGTCTGTAACGAAACCAGGATTAACTGTTAATGGCGGAGCAAACACATTATTAAGTGGCCATGTACCTAAATTAGCAGCAGATCCAGTACCGCCTGGTACCGCATCTGTTGTTCCTACCTGCAATACTGGTTGAGGCGTTAAAACTCTTTTGTTCCAAATAGAATTGTAATAATCTACTTCTATTAATGGTAGTGTATTTGCCATATTATATAATCACTTATTTTATTAACTAATTTACTATCCTTCTGTTAATCTTAAATCAAACTGAGATATTACAGTTGTTAATCCATTACCGTTTTGATCTGTAGCTCTTATTTCTACATTCATATTACCTGTTGTATACTCTTCACTATATTTACCAACACTTAAATTACAAAAATCACCACTAACGATTAGCTCTAATGCTAGTCCTTCTATTGCACTTGCTGGTACAAAATCAGACTCTCCAAACATATCTTCACTTTTAACAAATAATTGCCAACTAATACCTGTAGTAGATCTTGGGTTACTAGTATGAGATCCATTTGTTGCTCTACTTTTAGTACTGTTAGTACCGTCTGCATTACCCCAATTAGTAGGACCTGGAGCTACTGGAGCACCAGTTCCTAAACCTTGCGTAACATAGTAAACAGTGCCAGCTGCATTAACTCTAGAAGTATTAAATACTGGAGCTACATTGTTTACTTGTGTAACCACGTTGATACTGTAAGGCACTGGTAATATTGAAAATTGTAAAAAGTTAAAAGTAATATTAAAGTTAACGCTGTCTAAACCTGCATCACCTGAACTATACATTGGATTAGTAGATGTTGGTTTTAATAAATAAATATCATCACTTCCTTTTTCAGTAACAGTAAATGGCGCTGGTGTAATTGTAGTTCCATTTTGATAAACAGCTGTACTTACAGCAAAATCTGTGGCATTAGCATAACTTATTAAAGTCCCGTTTTGATCTACTAATTGAAACTCAACTATAGTACCTGCTGCAGAGTATTGTGTACTTTCGTCAAAAGTTATAGTACCTAAAGGTGATGTGCCTGTGCCACCTACCAATGCTGTTACAAACTGAGTTGGTACAGTTAAATTATCTCTTATTAAAGTGTTTAACTCTTTTACAGTACCTGATGTACTTGTTTCGTAATATATTTCTATATTACTTATTGTAGGATTTGTTTCGTATATAGCAGGTAAAGTTTCTGCTTCAGACGAAGGTTTAGCAGTTTGAGGATCAGCACCTAAGTTAAATATGTTTTGTATTATGGCTGTAGGTGGATCTGTATCTGCATTATATAAACCATTGTAACTACCTCTTTTAAATATATTTTCAAAATTACCTATTGATTGTACTTTAAGAGTTTGTAATCCTGGAAATACAGGACCTGAAGCAGTAGTAGAAAGAGGGTAATAAGGTCTATCTATAGTAAAAGAAGTGTTTAATTCAGCTACTCTAGGTATTAATTCTACATCACTAGTAGAATATTGTTGTTGTACAGGCGTTGTTTCATTTAAAGCTGGTGGAACTTTATTAGCATTATCAGTTAATAAAGTAGTTGTATTTAAAACACCAGTACTTGACTCTGTACTAAAAGTAGCTTCTACACTTGCTTCTGAGGCTACGGCATTACTTGTTAATTCAAACTCTTTGTAATTTAATATATTATTTATATAATAAGTGTTACCACCTGCAGTAACTACTTTCATACCTTCTAATAAAGGAAAAGTTAAATATTCTATTGTACCTATAGCGTCTACTGAAGCTACACTACTACCATTAGTAAAAGTACAAGTTAAATCAAATGGCTTTATAACAGGCGTTCCGTTTAGCAAACTAGGTAAATAAACATTGTAATAATCTTGTTCTAATTGTTTTACTACAACTTTATAACTATACCAACCTAAAGCATTACCAGCTCTAGTAAACTCTAAACTTAAACCCGGAGGTCCCGGCGCATCACTACCAGCTAAAGTATTACCACTAGAATCTACTATTCCGTATCTATTTTTAGTAGTAAAAGGATATGGTGCAATACCGTATTGTACTACAGCTTCTTTTTTAACACCGCTTAAAGTATAAGTTAATATATCTCCTGGCTGTATACTGTCATTAGCACCACCAGTTGGTATTTCAATATATGTATAATCACCAGATATTGTACTTAAAGTAGTTGTTGTTAAAGGATCTTCATATAGACCTGGATAACCACTTGCATAATTTATAGTTCTAGGTATTTGTTCTGTAAATAAAACTTTTAATGAATCACCTGGCCAGTTAACAATACCAGAGTTAACTACATTTTTACTAGCTGGACTAGCAGTTAAAGGCTCAGTTACTGATTCAAAATAACCATGGTAAAGAGTTGATCCAAAAAATGTTTGTGGATCATCTGCAAACGTGCCTGACTGTAAAGTAAAATTGGTATCAGTAAATTTTGATAATATTACATCAGATGATCTACCATATCTGTCTTGTAATATTAAGCCTACTTGATAAGTTCTACCTTGTTTTAAAGTATGATTAGGATATGATACATTACTAAACTTACCAGGCAAACTAGCACTTATATTGTTGCTAGTATTTTGTGATGTAGTACCTGGTGTTAATTTTCTACCAGCTGAAACGTAATAAGCTAAACCTTCTGGCGAAGTTGGTCTATCGAAAAAGTTACCTAACAATATTCTGTTACCTGATGAAGATAATGTTTTAGCTCTTACTGGAGCATTATCATATACTCTAGTTGTCTCTGCTTCTCTAAGAGTTTTTATAGGCTGCTTAGACTGATATACATAATCTAAAAAATTAGTTGTATTAGAAGTTATAGAAGTGTCATCTATATCTATAGTTTCTGCTACTTTAATACTTAATCCCATAGACTCTTTATAAAGAATATCTATTTCTCTTACTTTTAAATTATTAGCTAAAGTATTTATAGCATACTCACAAGGTATTCTTAGTTTAACTTCAGTTACTTCATTTTCCATAAAGTCAACTATAGTGTTTAAACCCCCTGTATATTCTTGTGGAACATAATTATTATCATCTGATCCAGTACTTTTTTGTCTATTAACTTCTTTTAAAAAATAACCTTTTTGTTTTGGTATAAACACTTCTTGAGTAAAAGGCGCTATAACAGAATATTGTCCATCGTCATATCTAAACCTATATGAAAATCTTACAAACTTATCTTCTAAAAATTTTTGATCACCTGGAAAATTATAATTATAGTACTTATTAGGCCAGTGTATAGTAACAATATCTCCAGCAGTAAATATTGTATTTGCGTTAACGTTTGTTAAACTTCCACCTACAAAACCACTAAGAAGCTGGACAGTAAAACTTTTAGCTGCAGCTGAAGGATCACCAACATCTGTTATTACATAATACTTATTTGGATCTAATCCAGGGTGAGTTATTCTAGGAAAACCTATAGCAGCTGTACTAGTATTTTTTGGAAAATGATTTGGTATTTGAAAAACTGACCAATCACCACCACCTACTGTGTCTTCTAAATAATTATAAGGTGATCTTGTACCAAACTTATATAATGCTTGTGCGTAGTCATAATTTCCTGAAGCACCGCTCGTATACACATAACCACTAGCGCTAGCACTTACACTATCAAGTTTAAGCTTTACTTGATCTTCTCTCAACCAAGGTGATGCTACATCTTTCGATGTTTGGTCAACGAAGTATACAGTATAGTTTAAGCTTTGACCAGATAAGTTGCCAGTCTTTGCAGTTACTTGAGCACTTATATCTCTATCAATAAATACAGCTAAAGCATTACCACTTGTAAATGGATCAGTGGGATAACCTGTTAACGTTTGAACATAAGCTACTTTAAATTCCCAAGTATTATTATCATTACCTTTAACATAACCTTGTAAGCCGATATTATCTTCAAGTGCAGCTAACATAGACGTACTCATGTCGTCTTTTGCAAATAAGAAATAACCATACAATGAATCAAAATCAATAGTACCTTGTATTCTTCCTGCTGATGTAGTAGTATACAGAGCTGCTTGAGAATATTCTTCAAAAAGCTGCATAGGCTTATGAGGATAATATTTAGCTAGTGATATGTGATCTTCGTGAAAATAATAATTAGGATCTGACTCAGCAGTTTCAACATTTATAACTCTTGGTTGGTTTCTGTTATCAGTCCAAAATAGTTGACTCTCTATCATTACTGTATCGAGTATAGGACTATTATAAGAAAAATTTAAAAACCTACCTGAAACTATAGTAGCTATAGTATTAGCTGTTAAATCTGCTACAATTATTTTATGTGAACTATTTGGTGAAGCAAATAAAGATATTTGATCTGCTGAACTATCTTGAAAGTCAGTTGCAAATATGTATACTTTATTAGTATTTTCATTTATAAACCAACCTATAAATTGTAATAAATAAACTGAGTTTGTACTGCCTGACGTATCGGAAGTTAATTGATTAAAAAGTAAATTACCTAAAATGTTTTCTAACGCTCCTACATCATCAGCTTCAGATCTAGAAACAGCAATGTTCTGGCCATCTCTGTATTCATCAGGACCCAATAGACGAGCGTCTAAGTCTTTGTTCATTTTAGACTTAGTAAATGTATGTTGAAATTTACGTTGCATTTAATTTAATGTTTAATCCATTTAGACTGACCTCTAAACACTTGAACTATCTCATCTAATTTTAATTCAGATAATCTTAATTTAGCGTTTCTTGTTTTAACATATGAATCTCTTTTTAGAAAAGCTTTAGTTCCGCCATCTATATCGTTTCTAGTCATAGCGACTCTGTATAATATCTGAGCATAGAAAGCTTCTTCAGCAAGTTTAGGTACAATACTATTAAGATCAACACTTAAGCCATCAGATATGTAACTTAATTGTATAACTTGCCCAACTAAACTAGCGCTAAAAGTAAACATACCAGTTCTTTGGTTTATGCTAAACCAACCATTTCTTTGTGTAGTTTCAGGATCTAATCCATATCTACCACCATAAGCTTGTTTCCACCATTGATAATTATAAACGCCACTGTCATCGTAAGGATCATAATCACCTACAACTTCTCTATCGTTTGCATCTTTCCATCTGTCTTCTATAACAGACTGAGAAGCTTCTAAGTTATTACCGTAAGAACTTTGCGTAGGTACACCAGTAGCTCCATCAATTATAGGTAGTTCTGTTGGATTACCACTTAATCCCCATAATGGATA
>Ga0209348_1000582_pt1 | contig 18739 bp, 18 predicted proteins | sample ETNvirenome_2_30_FD_184065 | JGI IMG/M metagenome (GOLD analysis project Ga0209348, IMG submission 184065) | Marine viral communities from the Pacific Ocean - ETNP_2_30 (SPAdes) (version 2) | ecosystem: Environmental > Aquatic > Marine > Oceanic | place: Pacific Ocean | collected 2013-06-22
AGAGATTTTGATGAAATACCAGAACCAGCTAGACATTATATTAATATTCAAGCTGCAAGAAAGTTTGTTGACAGACTTGTAAGCGACCAAGCATTAAGAACATATACACAACAAGACGAGCAAAGAGCCAGAGCAATACTAATGGAGACAGATTTAGCGAATGGAGATCACAATATACTAAGAGGAGATCCTTCTCTTACCAGTATCTTTGATACTTACAATCCTTCTAGTGCCTTAATTAGATAACTATGGCTGTTATATCAAGAGCTATACCTACATTATTGAGAGGTATATCGCAGTCTTCTGATGCTTTAAAACAAGCAGACCACGCTGACATACAAGATAATGCTGATAGTAACCCTGTTCTTGGTCTTACAAAAAGGTCTGGATCTCAGTTTTTAGCTTCAGTTGGCAGTTCTACTCTTGGTAATGTTCATATACAAACTATAAATAGAGATGCAAATGAACAGTATGTAGCAATATTTAGTAATGGCAACGTAAAAGTTTTTGAGTTAGATGGCACAGAAAAAACAGTAAACAAACCAGATGGCACAAACTATTTAAACACATCAAATCCTAGAAGTGTAATGAAGACAGTAACTATTGCTGACTTTACTTTTGTTGTTAATACAAGTATTACACCTGCTATGGATTCAGCAGTATCAAATAGTGCTAGTAATATTACGCAAGCGATTATATTTATAAATCAAGCAACAGCTAAAACAACTTATTCTGTAACTGTAGATGGTGTGACAGTAACAGATGACACTACTGGTAACGATCCTCTTTCAACTACAACTGTTGCTACTGATCTTACTGCTGGTTTAAATTCTGGTCTTACAGGTTTTACAATTGCTAGAAATGGTCCTGTAATTCATATTAAGAAAAATGATGGTAGTAATTTTTCAATAGATGGTAATGACTCTCAAGGTAATACCAAGATGACAGTTATAAAAGATACAGTACAGCAGTTTACTGATCTTCCAAATGTGTCACCTAATGGTTATGTAGTAGAGATTGTTGGTGATGAAGGTACAGATTTTGATAATTATTACGTTAAATTTACAACTAACAACGGAAATGCTTTTGAAGAAGGGCAATGGTCAGAAACAGTAGAAGCTGGCATACCTTTTAAATTTAATTACGATACAATGCCACACGTTCTTATACGTCAAGCTGATGGTAATTTTAGATTTGCAAGAGTAGATGGAGATACATATACAATATCTGGAACTGATTTTACATTACCTAAATGGGGTGAACGTGTTGTTGGTGATTTAGTGTCAGCACCAAACCCTTCTTTTATTGGTAATAAAATTAATAATGTATTTTTCTTTAGAAACAGGCTTGGATTTCTTGCAGCAGATAATGTAATACTTTCAACAGTCTCAGAGTTTTTTAATTTTTTTCCAGAAACAGTTATTTCAGTTTTAGATACAGAACCAATAGACGTAGCTGCATCTCATACAAAAGTTGCGATATTAAAACACGCAGTAACTATGGGAGAAAAACTTATATTATTTTCTGAACAAACGCAATTTGTATTATCAAGTTCAGCAGATAATCTTACACCTTCAACAGCTAACGTACTTGTACAAACTGAATTTGAAAGTAACGCAGCAGCACAACCTGTAGGTTCTGGTTCTTCTATTTATTTTTTAACTAAAAAAGGTTCTTTTGCAGGTATAAGAGAATATATTATTGCAGGTAATCAACAAATACAAGATGCTGCAAATACGACTATCCATGTACCAAGACTAATACCAAGTGGTATTTTCAAGATGGCAGTATCAAACAACCAAGATATTCTTGTTTTGCTTGGTACAGAAAATCCAAATAAGTTATATGTAAACAGATGGTTATATGGTGAAGGGTTTAGTAAAGCATTGAACGCTTGGTTTACTTACACAATAAATAGTAATAGGTCTATTTTAAATATTGATTTTATTGGTACTGATTTAATAATGGTTATAGAAGAAGCTAATAAAGTAACCTTAGAAAAGATACCATTTGAAACTAACTTTAGAGAACCTAATGCAGAGTTTGAATATCATTTAGACCACAAGGTAACTGAAGCCACTAGCGGTGTGTCTGTTGCTTACAACTCTGCTACTGGTATTTCTACATTTACAGTTCCTTATAGATTAAGAGCTAATATGAATGTAGTAGGCAGGTATCTTGCTAGTAATGAAACAAGCACTTTTGTAGATGCTCAAGGCAATACAAAAACTCTTGTATCAGGACAAGCACTAACAACTACTAATGCAACTGATGGTTCTACTTCTACAATTACAGCTACAGGAGACTTTAGAAATAGTAAATTTATTATTGGTGAACCTTATGAAATGCACTATAGGTTTAGTCAACAAAGATTAACTCAAGGTGGTGGAGGTGCTACTGAGCTTATAAGTGGTCGATTACAAATACATCATTTTTATATTAAATATGAAGATTCTGGTTTTTTCCAAGTAGAAGTAACACCTGAGAATAGAGATACATCTTTGCATAAATTTACTGGTCGCTTGCTTGGTGCTGCTTCTGCTTCTATCGGTCAAATTAATTTAGATACAGGTACATTTAAAGTGCCAATTATGAGTAAGTCAGATAGAGTAGATATAGATGTAAAGAACAATACGTTCTTACCTACCTTATTAGCTAGTGCAGAATATGAAGGTGTATTTCACATGAGGAGTAGAAGAACTTAATGGGATATTTAAGAAAATCAAACCTATCAGATCTTAATTATGTATGTCAAAACATGAGACAAATGGATAGATTAGAAGGTTTGTATCAAACAGGTAAAGACCCAGAAGATGCTTTACGTTTATCTTATTTGTTTGGTGAAAAAGTTTTAACAATAGCTGGTGACGAAGATCAACCTATGGGCTTATGTGGAGTTGGAAAAAATGGTTGTATATTTATGATTTGTACTGATGAATTATTTTCTAATAAAAAATATAGAATACAACTAATAAGAAAAGGTAGAAAATGGGTAGACAGTTTGTTGAAATCTTATAAAGTCCTATATAATTTTGTATATGCAGAGAATTATTCTGCTATAAAGTGGCTAGAAGCTCTTGGTTTTGTTTTTATAAATTATCACGAAAGGTATGGACAACATGAAAAACCATTTTATGAATTTCTGAGGATCGCTTAAATGTGTAGTCTTGTTGCTGCTAGTGCTGGTATAAGTTTATTTCAAGGGCTTGCTATGCGTGGTGCTGCACAAGACGCTGCTGACCAAGCGTATCAAACAGAGGTGGCAGGTGTAGCTAATGCTGAAACTGATAAAAGAAATAAACAAGCAGCATTAATGGAGCAACAAAGTGATAAGGAAAAAAGTTCTGCACAAGATAAATTTGCTAAAAGTATTGATGCGTTAAGAGCTAGAGCTTCACTTTTATCTTCAGAAAGATCAGGTGTAAGTTTTGGTTTGATACTACAAGACAATGAAAGACAAGCAGCAAACTATAGAGAATCTATTAGACAGTCATTAGAATCAGCAAGAAGACAACATAAGAGGTCTATACAGCAGACAGAAGCACAATATCAAAATATAAGAAATCAATATAGAAGCCAAACACAACAAGCATTTAATCAAATACCCTCTCTAGGATCAATATTATTGGGTGCAGGTGCAAGTGCCTTGCAAACCGAAATTGCTGTAAATCGTTAAAACTATGTCATCAAGTTTTCAAAGCACCGCCTATCAATCGTTTGCACAACCAGTAGATACGTTTGTGCAACCTGTTAGTGTCAAACCAAAAACTAATATGATGGCACTTGCCGAAACTTTGAAAGTTATAAATCCAGTATTAGAAAAGTTTATAGAAGTTAAAGTTGATGAAAGAAGAGCAGAAATATCAGAAGAAGCAATGAATGATGCTTTAGATAGCTCAACAAAAGATTGGTCTGACGCATCTAAATATGTAAGATCTAATAATATTTTTACTGGTAATAGACTTTATAACAAAGTTTTTAACAGAACAAAAGCTACAATTATAGGTGGTAATCTAGAAAATACATTTAAAACTGAATATAGTAATGCAACAGTAAATGGAGTGCCGTTATCACATTTTTCTTTAGATTCATTAGAATTTTCAGATTGGTTAAACAAAACAAGAACAAAAAGTATAGATCTGTTAGGTGATGTAGATAGTGATACTTTCAACAAAAAATTCTTTCCATTTCTTGTAAATGCTACGACTTCAATAACTGATATTCACGAGAAAAAAAATCAAGAATATCAAGTAGAAAAATTACAAATTACTGCTACTGGTCTTGCTAAAAATATAATACTTTTTCAAACAGCAGGTCCAGATTCAGATTTAGTTAGTAAAAATAATTTTTTATTATTATCAGCTTCTATAGATCAATTTGAAAATGATATAAATAAATTAGCATTAAGTACAGAAAATAGGTCAAAAATAAATAAAACCATTTTAAATACTCTTAATGCAGAAGCAAAAAGAATTGGTTTTCTTACTGGTGATGTAGACCTAGCTTTATCAATTTTTAAAAGTGCAAGCCAATTTCCTTTTGGTCCTAATGGTCAATTAACTCTATTAGACCACCCTGATTACGTTGAGATGGAAAATACGTTAAGAGAAGATGTTGAAGACTATACAGACAAAGCAGATAGAAGAGACAGGGCAAAAATAAAACAAGAAAAAGAAGAAGCCGTAGAATTAGGTATGTTGAATGTTGCAGCTTTGTTTTCACAAGGTAAAGGAGAAGAAGCAGTTGAATTATTAACACAATTACAAGAAGCTAATCCATTAATTGCAAGTAAATTAGCTTCTAATGCAGAAGTTTTTACTGGTGATACAAAACAAAAATATGCTCAATTACTTTTTAATATACAAGAAGGTAATTATGAGACATTGTCAGATGCAAGAATAGCAGCTATGGCTTGGTTTCTTGATCCAAGTACAATTAAAAATAATGATAATGTAAATAAATTAAATCAAGCAATGATTCTTGCAGGTTCAGTTGATAAAGGAATCTTAGAACCTTTAAATGAATATTTTGGTAGATTTGAAGATCAAGCAAAACTCATAGTAGACTTAGATCCAAGATTTAAAACTTTTAAATTAATAGGTCCAGACCAACAATTAGCTACTATAAAAATTAATGTTGAAGCTTTTAAAAGTGAATTTAGACAATTTTTATTAGCTAATCCTAATGCAGGTAGACTAGAACTTGATACTAAATATGAAGAACTGAAAATTAAATATAATGACCAAGTGTTTAAGGAGTTGGAAATTTTATTAAATCCTACAGATGAACTAGTTGACAATAATACGGAATTTATAAATGAGAACCAAAGCGGACTTGAAGGAGTGCCTACGGATACTGACACTAATACGGATACTGACAATAATAACGATAACCAAACTGGTAATTTTATTAATACCTCTTCTTTACCTTTATTTGAAAAACAAATTATTGCAGAACTGCAAAAGATGGGAGGTTTTACAAAAGAAAACATAGACAAGTTATTAGAAAAAGTACTAGCTGAAAAAGAAAAAATGATCTTTACAAATATTTCTGGTAAAGCTCAAGCAGATCGAGTAATTAGATTTTTAACGACAGGACAAGTTGGATTTGGAAATCAACCCAAGCTTTATAAACCTTTAATAGAATTAATAAATGCCGATAATTTAGAAGCTGGTTTCTTTACTGAAGATGAGTCACCTACTACAGTTGAAGTACAACAAGGAGATACTTTAAGTCAATTAGCAGAAGAATTTAATGTACCTTTAAAAGCTTTTATGGAAGCAAACAATATAACTAACGCAGATTTGATAAGGGTAGGTGATGAATTAATTGTACCAATAGTTCAAAATATAAATAAAAAACAAGAAAAAGATAATCAAATAAAAGCATTAAATGTAATATTAAAAGATACGGACAAGACAAAAATCATACCTCAATCTAAAATAGAAGATATGTTATTAGCTGTAGGTTTTGAACCAGAGATTGCAAAAATTATGGCTGCTGTAGCTATGGCAGAATCAGGAGGTAATCCTATGATTGATACAGTAAAGTCAGGTTTAGATCCAAACAAGCAAAATGAATTTTCTATAGGTTTATTACAACTTAATATGAAAATTGATAAGGAAAGATTATTAGATGTGTTTGATATTCAATCTGAAGAAGAGTTATATGATCCTATTATTAATGTAATTGCAGCCAAACGACTATATGATGAGCAAGGACTTAATGCTTGGGGTGCATACAAAAATGGTTCTTATAAAAAGTTTCTAAAAAACTAACATGACAGATTTAAACATTAATAATCTTCTTAATAACAACGAAGAAGAAGAGGAAAACAGAAAAAAAATTGAAGAAAACAAAAAGAAATTTTCAAAAGGCACAATAGAAACACCAGAAACAGATGCGTTGTTTAAGAGACTTGATAATCAACCATTTTCTTCTCTTAGTAAAACTATTAATAAAAGTAATGCAGGTATTGTAGATTTTTTTGATAATAAGTTTTTAGGAAATCAAAGAAGTTTTGATGAGATATTAGAAAACAGATCACGAATAATAAATGAAGCAAAAGAAAAAAATGAAAAGATTAGTGAAGAACTAACAAAAACACCACAATCACAAATAATTAGAGGTGCTATTACTGGTCCTTTGAAAGCAATAAATGAAACTGTAGAATTTGTAGATGATATATATGACTATTTAGCTGGTAATCCATACGATAATAACGACCTTATTGATTACAGTTATTTTGAAAGAGAAGATGATGGTGCATTTTTTTATATACCTCAAGCTATAACTCAATTTTTATTACCTATGGGAATCTTTAGCAAAGGTCTTAAAGGTATAAAAAACCCTTGGACAAGAAACCTTATCGCAGGTTTTCTTACAGATTTTGTTGTAGAAGATCCATACGAACAAAATCTTTACAACATGGTTGATGAGTATGAAGGTGCGTTAGAACCAATTATAGATATATTTAAAATGCCAGCATCAATATTTAAAGCTGAAGAAGACATATCTCCTATAGAAGCAAGACTTAGAAAAGCTTTTGGTGGTGCAGTTATAGGAGAAGTTTTAACAGGTTTTTCTGTAGCTTTAAAAGGTTTTAGAAATTCTCCTTTAGCTCCAAGAATTTTAGCAACTTTAGAACGAAAAAGAAAATTAAAGTTTAAAGACCTTGGTATTGATGAAGCTGGTAACGAATTGCTAGATGTTAAAGTTATTGATTTATTAAAACCTTTAGAAATAAAGAAAGGACAAGGTATAGGAGATAAAACACAAATACCAAAAGTCGGTGACAAAATAGAATCTACATTTAATCCAACAATAACTGGTGGTAGTGTTAAAGAGCTTGAAGATTATATTATAAATATTTCTGAACATTTTAAAAACACAGATGAATTAGGAAAATGGGCTAGGTCTGTATCTTTAGGAGATATGTTTGCTGCATCTCAAAGACAAACAAATGGACAAGCAATAGAAGCTGCTAGATTTTTCTTACAAGAATTTGGTCCTTTCAAAAAAACTACAAATGGCAAACTAATTAACAATCCAAAATATTTACCTTCTACAACAATTACCATAAATCAATTAATGAATAAAAATGGTGAAGAAGTTTTCAATTTATCTACTGCTTTACATAATGCCATAGTTACAAAAAATGTAGATGCAATAAAAGTAATAAAACCATTATTTTTAAAAGAAGTACAGTTGTTAAAAGATATTGTTTACCTAAATAAAGGAGTCGGATCTTTAACTTCGCAAACTTTAGGTGCTAGAAGAATTGCAGGTGATCTAAGAGATGTAAAAGCTACAGCAGACGATTTTGGTAAGAAATCAAGAGGTACAGAAAACATTGAAGATATTAACAAACGATTTATAGAAGATGAGGGAATAAGTGATATAGATCAAACCTTCAATAAAATTTTTGATTTAGTAGAGCAAGGAGATGAAGAAGCTGCTTTAGCTTTAACACGACTTACAAAATACTTAAACGTAGCAGGTGGTAATCCAGAGGTTATGAAACACATGATTAAAAAAGGATTACTTTTAAAAGGTGTAGAATTTACCAACGAAATATTTATTAACTCTATTCTTAGTGGTCCACCTACTCATGTAGTTAATATTCTATCTACAAGTTTAAATACTTTAATAACACCATTAAGTCAATCTCTTGGTGCTGCAAGAATTGTTTTTAGAAAAGATATGAATATTCCTTTTCCAGAAACAATTTTTAAAAAACAAAATAATTTAGTATTTAAACCAGAGTTTAATACTGATGAGTTTATAAAAGGTTGGAAACAATTTATATATATGAGTCAATCCTTGGGAGATGCTTTTAATATTGCTCGCAAGGCATTTAAAGTAAATGAAAATGTACTTGATAGAGGTGCAATGGTTTCAGATGCACAAAGAGTTTCACGAAATATTAACGCAGAAGATGTAAAAAATTTTGCAGATCAAAATATTTTTACTAGAGGTACAGTAAAACCTTTTCTTGATACTCGTGTTGCTGAGAGTTGGATTCCAAGGATTTATAACAACTTTAGAAGAATAAATGGTTTTGGTTCTCGTATGCTAATTACAGAAGACGAGTTTTTGAAACAAGTAAACTTTAGAGCTTATGTAAAAGCAGAATCTTGGGAGCAAGGAATAAGAAAAGGTTTAAAAGGTAAACAATTAAAAGATTACATTCAAACTCAATCAGAAAAAGTATTTAAAATTGTTGATACTGGCAGCACTAGAAAATTACCTAAAAGTATTACAGATTTATATAAAAAAGCAAAGGATTATGCTGCTGAAGTTACCTTTACAAAAGATTTAGATGCTAAAGGAATTGCTGGAAGAATACAAAATTTTGCACAACACCCTTATGGAAGAATAGTTTTTCCTTTTGTAAGAACTCCTGTAAATATTTTTAAAACACAAATGAGATATACACCTGTTGTAAATGTATTTATGAGTGAATATAGACAAGCACTTAGAAGTACAAATCCTAGTGTTGCTGGAAGAGCTAGAGGTCAAATGTATTTAGCAGGTGGGTTTGGTTTTTCAGTAGCTTTAATTGCTAGAGATATGGAAAATCCTTTTGCAGAAATAGCCATGACAGGTGCAGGTCCAAATGTTTATGGAAGTGGTGATGCAGCAGAAGCAAACAGAACATTAGTAGCACAATTAAAAGAAGAAGGCTGGCAGCCTTATTCGTTTAGATTTTTAGTAAGAGATTCAAATGGAGAAGTAGTTTTAACAAAAAGTGGTAAACCAAAATATAAATATATTTCTTATAAAAGACTTGATCCTTGGTCTGGTTTACTTATGCTTGTTGCAGATTTTGTAGAAGTAGAAGGTCAAATTGGTAGTCAAGAACGAAACGATATAGCTACTGGTATTGCTGTTGCTATTGCACGAAACTTGACAGACAGAACTTATGTAAGAGGTCTTAGTGAGGTTGCTGAAGGTATACATAATCCTTATGCGTTACAAACTTTACTAGCAAGAAGAGTTGCTAATATTATTAATCCTGTTGCTGGCTTTGGCAGATCAGTCAAAAAAGCTATAGACAAAACAAAACTAGATACTACATATTATCCAGCAGATGAAATGATTACAGGTCTTAGACAGACTCTTAATGAATTAGCTAGAACAATACCCTTTTTCAATGGAGATTTAGAACCTCAGAGAAATTGGTTGACAGGTGCAGTTGTTAAATATCCTAGTGGTTTTGGACCAGACACCTTTGATATTTTAAATCCATTTACTGCTACTAATACAAAAGATAATTATGTTCTTAGTGTTATCAATGATTTGAACATATCTTTACAACCACCTAAAAAATTCTTTTTTAGAAAACAAAAAATACAAAATAGTGGTATTGAACTTAATAACAAACAATATTCAAGTTATGTTAAATACTTATCTTTTGATACTAAGTCTTTTAATTTTAAAACTTCTTCTGGTTATACATTAAAAGATGGTGACAGACTAATTGTAGCTTTATACAAAAGATTAAATGAACCTGACATGAAAGCTTTTATTAAAACTGCTATGGGTGAAAATATAGATTCAACTAATCAAGATACTATGGTAGGAGTTCAAGATAATGCAAGAGCTATAATTACAAAAGAAGTTCAAAGTATAGTGTCACTTTATAAAGTAAAAGCAAGAGGTGAATGGTTACGTTTGCCAGAAAATAAAAAATTATTTCAAAGATATTCTGCTAACATGGAAACAATTAGCAATGAAACTTCTAAATCAGTACTTAACAATTTGGAAAAAATTACAAACCTTGGTAATTAATTATGGCTACTAACACAACAGCTACTACACAAAATCATAATGGTACTGGTAGTCAAAATAATTTTGCAATATCATTTTCTTTTCTAGCTAATACAGAAGTTAATGTAAAAGTAGGTGGTGTTCTTAAAACACTAGGTACTCATTACAATATTGTTGGTTCACAAGTACAATTCACTTCTGGTAACACACCTCCAAGTGGTACAGCTAATGTTGTATTTACAAGAGATACAAATATAAGTGCAAAAAAAGTAGATTTTGCAGATGGTAGTGTTTTAACAGAAACAGATTTAGATAATAATAGCGATCAAATATTATTTGCTCAACAAGAAATAATTAATGATTTTATAAAAAGAGATGGTTCTACTTCTATAACAGGTAACTTAGTTTTTGAAGGTGCAACTGATGATGGTAATGAAACTACGTTAGCAATAACAGACCCTACTGATGATAGAACAATTACTGTGCCTGATAGATCAGGAACTTTAATTACGTCAGGAGATACAGGTACAGTAACTTCAACAATGATTGCTGATGGAACTATTGTAAACGCTGATGTAAATGCAAGTGCAGCAATAGATCAATCTAAGTTAAACATTGCCAATGCAACAACTTCTGCTGCTGGCTATCAATCCGCAGCAGATAAAACAAAATTAGATGGAATAGAATCTAACGCAACTGCTGACCAAACTGCTGCTGAAATAAGAACACTTGTTGATAATGCAACAGACAGTAATGTATTTACAGATGCAGAAAAAACCAAATTAACTGGGATAGAGGCTTCTGCTACAGCAGATCAAACTGCTGCTGAGATTAGAACACTTGTTGGTAATGCGACAGATAGCAATGTATTTACAGATGCAGAGAAGACTAAACTAAATGGAATTGAATCTGGTGCTACCGCAGATCAAAATGCTAGTGAAATCAAAACCTTATATGAATCAAACAGCAATACAAATGTTCTTACAGATGCAGAGAAAACAGTTATTGATGGTGTTACTGCAAATACAAGTGAACTAAATAAATTAGATGGTTATACAGGTTCTACTGCTGATCTAAACCAAGTATCAGGAATGTCTAAGCAGACCACTATTACTAATAGTGATAGTCACTTTCCTACCTCTGGTGCTGTTGTAGATTTTGTTGCTAACCAGATAGCACCTGTTGGTGGATTGGAAGTTATAGCAGATGAAGATAGTTTTCCTACAACACAGCCAGTATCAGGTGTTGTTATTAGTATCAGTAATGCTGATGGCTTAGTCATAAATAGCTCTGGGGTTGCAACAAACGCTAGGACAGTAGGTAGTGGAAGCGATAACGTAACTATAAATAATTTTCCTACAAGTCTAAGAAGTAAAACATTATCTAATGAATTAGGCTTGCTTGTTAGTTCTACAGGTGCAAGTCAAGTATATAACTACCACAAGCTACTAGCAAAAGAAACAGATGTTTTACAACTATCAGAAGATATAAATGATTTTGGTAATAGATATAGAGTTGTATCATCAAATCCTACAAGTGATAATGATGCAGGGGATTTAATATTTAATACATCTACTCAAAAGTTATTAGTTTATAACGCAACATCAGGTGCTTTTGAAGAAGCACAATCTGTTGGTAACTTTTTTATATCTACTCTTAGCCCTGCATTTAATGGAAGCGTACAGGACTTTACTATTACAAACGCACCAAGCAATGCACAGCAGATAATCTTAAGTATTAATGGTGTTATACAAAAACCTAACGCTGGTACATCTACACCTTCAGAGGGTTTTGCTTTATCTGGCAGCACAGTTAAGTTAGCTGCTGCACCTGCTAGTGGGTCAGATTACTTTGCGATAGTTCTTGGTTCTACTGTAAACATTGGTACTCCAAGTAACAACACAGTAACGTCAGCAATGATTGTTGATGGAAGTATTGTTAATGGAGACATATCAAACTCTGCTGATATTGCAGGTAGCAAATTAAGTCTTGTATCTACATCATCTACCGCAGGGATTATTGTAAAAGGTGATGGTTCTTCTGATGGATATTTACAACTTAACTGTAGTCAGAATAGTCATGGCATAAAACTGAAATCTCCTCCGCATAGTGCTGGTGCAAGTTATACTTTTACGTTTCCACAAAATATACAAAATGGTCAATTCTTAACTACTGATGCGAATGGAAATACATCTTGGTCTGCTATAGATTTAACTGCGTTAAGTGCATCTAACTTAACGTCTGGAACTATACCTGACGCTAGATTCCCTGCTACGTTACCTGCTGTTAGCGGAGCAAACCTTACAGGAATAAATACAGACTTAGTATCAGATACAACTCCGCAGTTGGGAGGTACTTTAGATCTTAATGGTAATCAAATAAATGGTGCTGACAGCAATGGCTCATCAACAAATATGGTTTTATTGGGTTCTGGTAATGATTTAAAAATGTATCACGATGGCAATAATAGCTATCTGTCACATGATAACGGATCTGGACATTTGTATTTACAAGGTGATGCTATTAGACTGAGAACAAGGTCAGCTACTAATAATGATGATTATATAGTTTGTAGTCAAGGAGGTCCAGTAAGCCTCTATCACAACAACGTAAAGCGTTTAGAAACTGACAGTTATGGCATTACCTGTGGCAATGTTCATGCTGGTTCAAGTACTATTTCAAATCCAAATACTACTTATGTCGTACAAGCTGCTGCACCATCACAAGCTTATATAAGTGCTTATCGTGGAAATACTGGAACTAACCTTGCAAGTCATGGATTTCATTTTGGAATAGATGTTACATCACATAACCTGATTGGTCGTGAAAATAAACCTATGTATTTTTACACCAATAACGCACACGCTTGCACAATAGATACAAACCAACATTTTGTCCCAGCAGGTAATAATTCAAAAGATTTAGGTACTGGATCATTACGTTGGAGAAACATCTACACCAATGACCTTAATTTATCTAACGAAGGTGGTAAAAATGACGTTGACGGAACTTGGGGAAGTTTTACAATACAAGAAGGTTCTGAAGATCTTTTTTTGATTAACAAACGCAATGGCAAGAAATATAAGTTTAATTTAACGGAGGTATCATAATGGCTATATATTATGGAGATGGTTCTATTTCTACTGCTGGAAGATTAGTACAGGTTGTAACTAACCAGTTTACTGCTGTAGTGTCAGTAGCAAGTAATAGTGGATTCTTAAATACTGATATAAACGCAGACATAACACCCAAAGATTCTAGTCATAAAGTATTAGTAATTGTTTCTTTAGGAAGAGTGAGTGGTCCTAGTAACTCTGTAGCTGCTCGTGTAAGACGTACAATATCTGGATCAACTCTTGACATAGGGATTCATACTGGTCAGGGTAACTGGCAACAAGCTTCGTTTCAAAATTATGGTCAAGGGCCAGTAAATAATGACCATGCTGATGGACAAACATTTATGTGGCTTGACAGTCCGAACCATACTGGAAGTGCTGTAAATTATAGGTTACAACTTTATGGTCAAAATAATGGAACTGTTTATGTAAACAGAACACAAAACGCTAATGATATTAACCAACCTTACGCAAGTAGAACTGCAAGTTCAATAATTTTACAGGAGATCTCAGCATGACTTATTACGATCACGAAGCAATACGAAAAGCATATCCAGATGTTATTTACATACAAGATGATTTAGGTGCTTTTACAGATTTTCCGTATGATGACACTAACAAAAAAACTCTTGTACAATCTGATATTGATGCAGCTAGAGTTACTTTAGACGCAGAGTATGCAGCAATAAAATATAAAGATGATAGAAAAGCAGAGTATCCAGATTGGGGTACACAACTTGACTATATCTACCATAATGGTATTGATAAATGGAAGACAGATATAGTCGATCCTGTCAAAAACAAGTACCCAAAACCTAGCTAACTATGGGATTAACACAAGTATCAACAGATGGTGTCAAAGATGATGCCATTAAAACTGGAAAAATTCTTAACTCAACTATTACGGCTGCTGATTTAGGAAATGATTGCGTAGGAACTGCTGAACTACAAAACTCAGCAGTAGAAACTGTTAATATACAAGATCAGGCAGTAGCTTTATCTAAACTTCCACATGGCACATCAAGTAATGATGGTAAGTTTTTACGAGCAAACAACGGAGCAGATCCTTCATTTGAGAGTATTCCCGCAGGTGGTATAAGTAACGTTGTTGAAGATACAACACCACAGCTAGGTGGCAACTTAGATACTAATGGTAATAGTATTGCTTTTGGAGACTCAAATAATGATGCAGTTGCCTCTGGAAATGTAAACAGGTTAAAGTTCGGTGCTGGCACAGACATGGTTATGTACCATAATGGAACTGATAACTTTTTAAAAAACCCTAATGGTAATTTAAAAATATTTACAGGTGCAGATAAGCAATCTATAATTGCAGAGCCAAATGCCGGAGTAAAGTTATACTATAACGATGAGAAAAAGCTAGAAACCACCGCTCAAGGAGCAGACGTACAGGCAGAAGGTAGTGCTGTAGAACTCAGACTTAAAGATAGTGGTGGCACTCTTAGAGGTTATGTCTATGGAAACAACAGTAATGAATTTGGTTTTTTAGATGCAGGTGGTAACTGGCCGATTAAAAATACTTTAAATACTAAAACAGAATTTAATGTTGGCAGTACTAAAAAACTAACAATAGATAGTGATGGGCTAAAATTTGGATCTGATACCGCAGCAGCCAACGCACTTGATGACTATGAAGAAGGGACTTTTGCTGCTCATGGATATGACTCAAGCGGAAATGCGTTTGATGGTGGTCTGACTGGAAAGTATACGAAGATAGGAAACAGAGTTCATATATCAATATTTTTCTTTGCTTATGGAAATACAGCTAACAAAACTATGGGTTCTTTTAGAAACTTACCTTTTACAGGTGTTAGCGAACCACACGCAACAGGAGTTATTTGTAGATTTTCTGGTGGTAACCATGCAAACATTGAACATGAAGAATCTTGTTACCTTTCTCAAGGCGGTACACAAATTAGAATGAAAAATAACTATGGTACAGGTAGCAGTAAAAATAATGTACTAAGTTTAACCTATATGACAACTGCATAAACTTAGACCGAAGCTATGTCTTTAAACTAAGCCATAAACCTGTTTTAATCGGAGATTAATCCTAATGGCATTAAGTGAATCAATCGAATATGACAAGATAGAAGTTGTCGGTCAATATAAAGCGGTACAAGTCCGTAAAGCAACTGTCATAAAAAAAGATGGCAAAGAACTTACAAGGTCTTTTGAAAGATATGTACTACAAGTTGGAACGCTAGATGCTTCTGATAATTTAGTAGATACTGATTTATCAGGAGAACCAGCAGAAGTATCTGCAATATGCACAGCAGCTTGGACTTCTGATGTAAAAGCTGCGTGGAAGGCTAAACTAATAGAAGGTAAACCTAGTTCTTAATCATGCCTTTAAAAGGAAATCAAAAAAAAATTGATGCCAATAAAGATGGCAAAATTAGTAAACAAGATTTTTTATTGCTTAAATTAGCAAAAGCAAAAAAGAAAAAGAATGGAAATAAATCTGCCTGATTTACCAGATACAGATTATATTCTCGTTCCACCTAATACAATTTTCTATCCACCTGTGGCAGAAGTTCCTTACCTAGATCCCGTTTTACTTCCGAGTTTGGAACAGGTAGAGTCGGGTTTGGGAGGTCAGGAATCTTCTGTTGAAGAAGAAACAACATCTTCAAAGGAGGAAGAGTTACAGCTAACACCAGAAACAATACCGCAGAACCAGCTAGTACCCAAAGAAACTTTATCAACTGAAGAACCTATAGCTACGTTTAATTTACCATTTTTCGGGGAGATGCCAATACCTGCCCCAGAAGTCATTGCTTCCTCTGTGATAGCTGCTGGAACTGCAAGCGTTGTAAGCGTGGCGGGCGGGATTGCCATGCAATCAGTATTAGGTTTTATCAAGAAAACATTTAAGAAAATATTTACTAAAGTTCTTAAAAAAGAGGTCGCAAATGTGAAAGAAAAGATGGATAATAATAAAGGTAGCTAGAGTTCACATACCTGTACTATGTGGTGTCTAAACTAGCTACTTAAATTCTTCTGGATTAGCTTTAACATAACTTCGTATATTAATGACATCACTACAGATGTATGCGTATTTGGAAGCAGGGTTTATCATATATCCTGATGCGTGAAGCTGACTACATTTCAAAACACGAACAAGTTGTTTATCATGCACTTGCTTGTCTAATTCTTCTTTGGCTAGGTCTAGCTTTACTTTTGCTAATTCAGAACACGTTTCATTATTAGATCCAAGTGGAAACATGAATGACATTTGAACTCCCCAACCTTCATTAATGCTGTATGTATCTTCTCCTTGTGCATCATTACCTGTATAAAAAGGAGTTACAGCCATAGTAGGTTGACTACAAACTAAGTTTCCAAACTGTAACTTACCTGTCATTCCATTATTGATATTCATATTCTGATTGATAATACTAGAATTACCAACAGCATTTGGTTGAGCCTGTACGTTTGTATCGCCTTCGGCTCTTACTTGATTACTGGCTAAACACAGACAAGCTAGTAATAACGCTTGTAGTCGTGATCGTATCATTTTGAGTAATCTGTTCAGTCAATGTGCCAGAAGCCCTTGTAGTGATACTTAGTGACCAATCTGCTGAAGTATCATTAACAGTAAATACTGCATCACCGCCAGAGATACCCGCAGAAGCAGCTACAGATATATTAGATGCTTCCCAAGTTTCTACCGCAGCCCCATATTTTTCAGTAACTATACTGCGAGTAATAGTTTGAGTAGTATTTTCAGTCCTGTTAGATGAACCAGTAGTCCAGCTTGGAACTCCGTTTGCGTAACAAGGTGCAGCTATAAATAAACCTAGTAAGAGTAGCTTTTTCATTTGGTGGTTACTTTAGTGTTCTTATTATCTACTATAGTATCTTTTTTCTTTTTTATCGAAAAACCTAGTGATGCAGTACTGGCTGAAAAAATACTTGCAATAAATGTCGGGTCAAAATCTACAATCTTTTTACCAGATGGCGGTTCGTAATATGAGAGAGATAATAGCGTTGCCGACCACAGAAGCACACAAACTTTTACAATGGTTTCGACTTTACTAGGTTCTTGTTCTTCCATAGAAGTGCAAACTCTTGTCTAATACTAGCAATGTAGCTATGTTTGGAAAGTAACACAAGATTATTATGCTCAAACTCTTAAAACCAATACTGCTTAAGTTCTTTACTACAACTGCTGTAAAGAGATTAGTAGTCGATCTCCTTAGAGCTATCTGCAAACAAACTACCAACACGCTTGATGACAGGGCTGTTGATATGTTAGAGCAACAGTTGTTTCCTAAAATGAACTGATATGAACCATAAAGAGTTTTTCAAGATACTTGTTGGCAACCCACCGCCAGAAATCGAGTTTGAAATTGAAGTTAAGCAACGTGAGACAGAACAAATGCCTGATGAAGCTGTAAGGGCATACTGTTTAGACCTAGTTAAATACACCAAACTACAGGATTTGCTTTTAACTTCAGCAATAATGCGTATATCAGATATAGAAACTAAACTATATCGCTATGAAAAAGGTATGAAACTATATAAAAAAGTTAGAAAACTAGGTTTCTTTGGTAAGATAAAGTATCTTCTTACTGGCAATACAGGCAAGAAGTGATTATATTATTTAAAAACAAGACTAATCATGGATAAAAGCTTAGAGGTTTTAAACACTATGCACTATGAGTTAGCAAAACTTTTAGTGGACAAAATTAAAACAGGAGAAGCAAAGGCAGGGGATCTAAACGTAGCTAGACAGTTTCTAAAAGATAATGGTGTTGAGTGCTTACCTGTAGAAAAGAACCCAATGCAAGAGCTTATGGAGAACTTACCAGACCTAGATGCTGTACCTTTAGCTGATTTATAACCATGACAAGAAAAGCTTTACGAATTGCAAGTGAAAATGGCAAGGTTTATTACAGAACTTTTCCGTTAGGCAAGAAAAAAGAAAAAAATAGACAACAAAAGCTTGAGGGAAAAATAAGAGAATTTAATCCAAAATTATATTACGGAGTTCAAAACGCATAATTCTTGCAACCTTTACCAAAAAAACTACAAGACTTTAGATATTTCTTAATCGTTACTTGGAGACATCTAAACCTACCAGATCCTACACCTGTTCAGTTAGACATAGCTGAATATCTACAATATGGTGCAAGACGTAAAATTATACAGGGATTTCGTGGTGTAGGTAAGAGTTGGATCACATCTACCTATGTAGTGTGGAGACTTCGTATGAATCCACAGCTAAAGTTCTTAGTCGTATCTGCCAGTAAAGATAGAGCCGATAACTTTACTACATTTACCATGCGTCTTATCAATGAGATGCCAATACTTGCTGATTTGAT
>Ga0209348_1000583_pt1 | contig 18738 bp, 16 predicted proteins | sample ETNvirenome_2_30_FD_184065 | JGI IMG/M metagenome (GOLD analysis project Ga0209348, IMG submission 184065) | Marine viral communities from the Pacific Ocean - ETNP_2_30 (SPAdes) (version 2) | ecosystem: Environmental > Aquatic > Marine > Oceanic | place: Pacific Ocean | collected 2013-06-22
CGAAATTTCAAATACATCAGGCTCAGCTTATTCTGCAAAAGGAAAAGCTCTTACAAGTGTAACTCCAGTTTTAGATAGTAGCACAGCAGTTTGTGATTTTTCTGACATATCTTGGACATCAGCTTCATTTACAGCTAACGGATGTTTAATTTTTAATGATTCAGCTTCTGGTGATCCTGCAGTTTGTGCAGTAGCATTTGGATCAGATAAAACAGTTTCTAATGGAACTTTCACAGTTCAATTTCCAGCAGCAGACGCAAGTAACGCTATAGTTCGAATAGCATAAGGAGGAATTCCTTATGGCGTCAACCTGGGGTAGTAGCACTTGGGGCTCTAATGAATGGGGCGATAATGTTATTACAGCTATCCTTACAGCACCATCAGCAGCAACTTCTTCTGTAGGTTCTTTAACTGTTACCGATATGTCTATCGGTTTAACAGGCCAGTCAGCGACATCTAGTGTAGGTTCAGTTGTAGTTGAAAGAGCTTTTGTTTTAACAGCACCATCAGCCGCAACTTCTTCTGTAGGTTCTTTGACAGTTACCGATATGTCTATCGGTTTAACAGGACAATCAACAACATCTAGTGTTGGATCAGTTGTAGTTGAAAGAGCTTTTGTTCTAACAGCACCAAATGCTGCAACAACAGGCGTTGGTGATCTTACAATTAATAATTCTGAAATACAGATACCACAAGGTTCTCAAGCAGATGTTTCAGTAGGTTCTATATCTCCCGCTGATGTAATGGGATTAACAGGAGTATCATCAACAGCAAGTGTTGGCTCAATATCTCCTGCAGATGTAATGGGATTAACAGGGGTCTCGTCAACAGCAAGTGTTGGTGAAATAAATCCTGCAGATGTAATGGGGTTAACAGGTATTTCAGCAACATCTAGTGTTGGTTCTTTAGTTACAGAAGTAGCTTATACCTTAACAGCACCTAGTGCTTTAACTTCTTCAACAGGCTCAATAAATCCTGCAGATGTAATGGGTTTAACAGGAGTTCAAGCTGATATTTCTGTTGGAAACGTGTCACCTTTATCATATCAAGATGTTGATATTGGAGGCAATACAAGTTATAGTGCAGTCAATAAAACAGATAGCGCAAGTTATTCTGGTGTTGACGTAACAGGAAATACGTCTTATACAGATGTAACTCACGCAGCTTAGGAGAAAAATTTATGGCATCAACTTACACACCTCTTGGCGTAGAACTAATGGCTACCGGCGAAAATGCTGGAACTTGGGGTACAAAGACTAATACAAACTTACAAATATTTGAACAAATTTCTGGTGGTTACTTAGAAGTAGCTATTGGAGGTGGTGCAGGAACTACAACTTTAACAGAAAGCGATGGTGCTACAGGTTCTGCTGTTGCTACAAGAATTTTAAAATTTACAGGAACAATTACTGGAAACAGAGTTGTAACTATGCCGGTTGGTGTAGAAAATTTTTACATAATTAAAAACTCAACTTCAGGGGCATACACTGTACAATTAAAAGCTGCTTCTGGTTCAGGTGCAACAGTTACTTGGGCAACCACTGAAAAAGGATGGAAGTATGTTTATTTTGATGGTGTTGCAACAAACACAGGTGTTTATGATTTTGCAGACGGTTTAATTACTGGAGACCTAACAATTAATGGAAACTTATCAGTAGATGGTGGCACAATAAAATTAGATGGTAATTATCCTACAGGAACAGATAACGTAGCTTTAGGAGATACTGCTTTAGATTCAGTTGAAGCTGGTGGTATAAACAATGTCGCTATTGGTAGTAAAGCTGGAACAGCAATTACAACAGGAGATAATAACATTGTAATAGGTTTATGTGCTGGTTTAAAAACTAATACAGGTGGACAGAATGTTGGAATAGGTAGTTATGCTTTATGTAATAATACTACAGGATGTAAAAATGTAGCTTTAGGGCAAACTGCAATGAAAGCTAGTACTACAGGAGACCTTAATACTGCTATAGGTATGGGTTCTTTAGCCTTACATGAAACAGCAGATGGTAATACTGCTGTAGGTGCGTGTTCTATGGCATCTACAACAACAGGGGCAACTAACGTAGCAGTAGGTACTTGTTCTTTAAAAGCTAATACAACAGGAGCAGACAATACAGCAGTAGGTGGAGAGGCTTTGATAGCCAATACTACAGGAGCAAATAATACTTCAGTTGGTAAAAACTCTATGTTGGGAAATACAGAGGGTGCGAGTAATGTAGCAATAGGAAACAATGCTTTACAATGTAATACAACAGCAGATAACAACACAGCAGTAGGTAGATGTGCTTTAAGATCTAATACAACAGGAACAGCTAACGTCGCAATTGGGTTTTGTGCAGTTTCAGTTGGAACTACAGTTTCAAATACAGTAGCAGTAGGTAATTTAGCTTTAGAAAACACCACAGCAAATAATAACACTGCGGTGGGAGACCAAGCACTTGAAGGAAATACAAGTGGATACGATAACACAGCAGTTGGATTCTGTGCTTTGCATTTAAATACAACATCTCAAGGAAATACTGCGATAGGCAGAAATTCTATGGCAGTTAACACGACAGGAGGTGCAAACACAGCAATAGGTAAAGAATCTTTATGTAAAAATGAAACAGCTAGTTATAACACAGCATTAGGTTATTCTGCTATGTGTTTAACTACAACAGGAGCAGCAAATACTGCTGTTGGTTTCACTGCATTACTTTCAAATACTACAGGTGCAAACAATGTTTCTGTTGGTGCTTATTCTATGGACGCAAGTACAACAGGCTATGACACAGTTGCTATGGGTGTAGAGGCTTTAACATCAAACACGACAGGACATACTAACACTGCACTTGGTAGACAAGCAATGTGTAAAAACACAGAGGGAAATAATAACACAGCTGGGGGTGCTTTTGCTTTGTGTGCTAACACTACAGGTAGTTCTAATACTGCATTCGGTCAACAAGCTTTAAGAAGTAATACTACAGCTTCAAGCAATACATCAGTTGGAAGTAACTCAATGTCTTGTAATACAACAGGAACAGGTAATGTTGCAGTAGGTAGATATGCTTTAGGTGAAAATACATCAGCAGATAATAACACAGCAGTTGGTTTTTGTGCTTTATATCCTAACACAACAGGAACAAGAAATACAGCTGTAGGTGCTCTTTCTTTAGATGCTAATACAGATGGTAGTGACAATACGGGTGTTGGTCGTACTGCATTATCAAGTAATACATCAGGAAATGATAATGCTGCTTTAGGAGTAGGTGCTTTACAAAGTAATACTACTGGTCTTTGTAACACAGCAATTGGAACTCAAGCTATGATTAGTAATTTAACTGGAGATGGTAATGTTGCTGTAGGTTATAAAGCATTATATACAAATACAGGTTCAACACCAGATTTTAACGTAGCAGTTGGAAGACAATCACTTTGTAAAAATACAACAGGAACAAGAAATGAGGCTTTAGGTACAAATGCTCTGTTTACTAATACGACAGGTTCGAACAATGTTGGTATAGGTTCTAATGCTTTATATGGGACTGACACAGGGAGTGACAATACGGCTGTTGGTAGAGATGCTGGTTGTTCTAACACAACTGGTATTTCAAATGTTTACATTGGTCACAATGCTGGTTGTTCAGCAACAACACCAGAAGGAAATACATTTATAGGTCATGAAGCTGGTGGTAACGCAGAAACTGGAAATGGTAATATTGCTATTGGAATTAACTCTGGTCAAGATGCAGTTAGAAACCTTACAGGCACTTGTACACATAATATTGTTATAGGTAATAATAGTTCTGCTAACGCATATATTAAAATAGCATGGACAGTTACTTCAGATTTAAGAGACAAAACGAATATTGGAGATGTGCCACATGGTTTAAATTTTATTAACCAATTAAATCCAATAAAATATCAATTTAAAAAATCAAGAGAAGATGACACTCCTACAGGAAGTGTTAGATATGGTTTTAAAGCTCAAGAAATATTAGCACTTGAGGGAGAAAATTCTGTTATTATTGATAGTTCTGATTCTGAAAATTTAAAATATCAAGGTGAAGGATTAGTCCCTGTATTAGTTAATGCAATTCAAGAATTATCAGAGACAAATAAAGACTTGAAATCTAGAATAGAAGTGTTAGAAAACAGTTAAATTACGAAAGGACTAAAATGTTAAATACTTATGTCGTTGAAGGCGGTGTAGGTAAATGTACTGCATTTACTGCATTGATCCCGAAACTAAAACAAAAATCGGACATACAAGTGTATACTCCGTACATCGATTGCTTTGCAGGTAATCCTGATGTTAAACTTGCATTGGAGCAAACAATACCAATACAAGATTCAAGAATCATGGCGTCTGATAATATTTATTATTGTGAGCCATATAAATCTAATTTTCAATTTGGTAAACAACACTTGATTGAAAGTTACTGTGAACATCACGGTGTAGATTTTAATAGATCTATGACAGGTAAACTTTATACAGATAACCACAAGGCATCTGTTACTAAATGGTTAGCTGATAATGAGATTGGTAAGTATATAATGATTCAGTTTTCAGGTGGCCAACCTAAATGGAATTATGGAGAAAATGTTCAATATCAAAACATCAATCCTAATAGAAACTATCAACCCTACCTTGCTCAACAAGTAGTCAATATGTTACTTGAAGAGTATAAAGATACAACCATCATTAATTGTGTTTTACCTAACGAACCACACTATCAAGGTACGATTAGATGTGATCTACACTGGGCCCAGATTCATGAAATGTTAAAAGGTGCTGAAGGGTTTGTTAGTATTGACAGTTGTTTACAACACTTTTCACCATCAGCTAAAGCTTATGGTGTTGTTATTTGGGGCAGTACAAGGTGGACTCAGTTTGGTTACTCTCATAATAAAAACTTACATTTTCATATGAAAGATAAATGGGATGAGGCTAAATTTAATGATAGTGACCCTAGAAATAATATGGTAGAACCCCAAATAATTATTGATAATTTTAGGAAACTTGATAAAACTAAAACCGTTGCTTGTGCAACAATATAAGGAGAAAAATTATGTCAGATGAAGTAAAAACAGCAGAAGAAATAGCACAAGATTACACAGCTATGGGTCATTCTGTAGAATTAATCAATGGTGTTATTGATGGTTCTAAAATGGATGAAGAAGAAGCTAAAGATAAACAAGATTGTGTTAATAGAAATGTTGAACACTTAGAAATCATGGTTGCTAAAGATTACTGGACAGATGAAGACATGACTGAGGTTAATGCAGCTATCGCTTCTGGTAAAGCATATACTGCTGAATAGTTTAATTTTTACCCATAACACATGTTGATATAACTAGCATTCTAGTATATTTTAAACTAGGGATTAATTTATGCTACAGAAACTAGGATTTGCACCAGGATTTAATAAACAAGTTACAGAGACCGGGGCTGAAGGTCAATGGTTTGATGGAGATAATGTACGTTTTAGATATGGTACTCCTGAAAAAATTGGTGGTTGGGATCAACTAGGTGGTGATAAATTAACAGGTGCCGCAAGAGCAATTCATAACTGGGATGATAATGTTGGTATAAAATATTCTGCAATTGGGACTAATAGAATTCTTTATGTTTTTTCTGAAGGATCATATTACGATATTCACCCAATAGAAAAAACTGTTTCAGGTGCAACATTTACAAGTACATCAAGTTCGAACGTTGTAACAGTAACAGTCTCTACGTCTGTACCGTTAGACGATGACGACATCGTAATGTTTGAAAATGTTACAGGACTATCTGGTTCTACTTTTACCAACGCAACATTCGAAGGTAAAAAATTCATGGTAACTTCTGTTCCAAGCAATACAACTTTTACTTTAACAATGGCAACTACAGAAACAGGAACACCTTTATCAGGTGCAGGGTCTGCTGATGCATTATATTATTACAGTGTTGGACCTGCTAAACAACAATCTGGTTTTGGTTGGGGTACAGGTTTATTTGGTGGTGTAGTTAATGGTGTTGCAACAACAACTCTTGCAACTGCTTTAACAAATACAACAGGAACAACTGTTGTCTTAACAAGTTCTGCAGCTTTTCCTTCTTCGGGTACAATACAAATAGGTACAGAATTTATTACATACACAGCAAATGATACGGCAACAGGAACTTTAACTGGTGGAGCAAGAGGTGCTAATGGTAGTACAGCTGCAACTCATAGTGCTGGTGCTGCTGTTACCAATGTTACAAATTACAATGGATGGGGACAAGCTTCATCTACTACACAGTTTACATTAAATCCTGGTTTATGGGTTTTAGATAATTATGGTACAAAATTAATTGCACTTATTTATAATAGAGAATGTTTTGAATGGGATGCTGCAGCTCCAAATGCAGTAGCTAATAGAGCAACTATTATTACCGGTGCACCAACTGCATCGCGTCATGTACTGGTATCAACCCCAGATCGACACTTGGTTTTCTTTGGAACAGAAACTGAAATAGGGGATAAGACTACACAAGATGATATGTTTATAAGGTTTTCTGATCAAGAAAATATTAATAACTATACCATTACAGCAAACAATACTGCAGGTTCACAAAGACTTGCTGCAGGTTCTAAAATCATGGCTGCAATTAAAGGTAGAGATGCCATATATATTTGGACAGATACATCACTATTCTTAATGCAATTTGTTGGATCACCGTTTACTTTTGCCTTTGCACAAGCAGGAACCAACTGCGGATTAATTGGAAAAAATGCTGCGGTTGAAGTTGATGGTTCTGCTTATTGGATGTCAGAAAATGGTTTCTTTAATTACGATGGTCAATTAAAATCTCTTCCATGTTTAGTTGAAGATTTTGTATACGATAGTTTAAACTCAGTACCTAGAGATTTAATTAATGCAGGTGTTAATAACCTTTTTGGAGAGATCAACTGGTTCTATTGTTCAGCTAATGCAGTTACAGTAGATAGGGTTGTTACCTATAATTATCTAGATTCCACAACTCAAAGGCCTATTTGGACCACAGGAACATTGAACAGGTCTGCCTGGGAGGATTCTGCTGTGTATGATAAACCTCATGCAACACTTTATGACCCTAGTGACAATGCTTCGTATGATGTTACTGGCAATGTGGATGGAAGTAGTATATACTATCAGCACGAAACAGGGACCGATCAAGAAAATGCAGGTGGTGTAATTACTGCAGTTACAGCTAACATTGTTTCTGGTGATTTTGATATTACACAAAAAAGAAGTACGACAGGTCAAACAGTAGGGACACCTGATCTTAGAGGAGATGGTGAATATATTATGAGGATTATGAGATTTATTCCAGACTTTATTAATCAAACTGGTGACACACAAGTTAGCTTTACAACTAGAAATTATCCTAATAGTACACCCGTTACTACAGACTTTACAATTACTTCAAGCACAACTTTTAAAAGTACAAGAGTACGAGCAAGGTCTGTTGCATTAAAAGTATCTAATACAGGAACCGGTCAAGACTGGAAACTTGGTACGTTTAGATTAGACATTGCACCAGGAGGAATGAGATAATGCCACCTAAATTTTATAACTTAGCAGATCAAAAATTATTTGAAAATTATCAATTTCTCCCACAAGAAAAATATAGACTAGGTCTTACTCTTCCAACAGATACAAGTGATGATGTTGTAACAGATGAAGGTATCGTAAATACAAATGCTTTTGCAAATGCTGGCGGTGATGGTCCCGATCCTAACACTATAGTAAATCAAAATTATGATCCTTACCCATACAGAAAAGCTTTAGAAATGTCTTTTGTTGGGGCTACAGATCCAATGTATTTTAATCAATCATTTGATCCTTCTGGTGCTGTAGCTGATGCACAGCAAGAATATAATGAGTTTCAAACCGCTCCTTCTATTATGGGAATTGATACACCAGTTGGAAAAAAACAAGCACAATATGAAAGCGCTTTAAATGAAATAATAATGGATAACCAAGAAAGATATCGAACACAGGGACAATACGAAACTGTACCTAGTGAATTTGCTTACAGCACAGACACGGAAGCACAAAAAATGATGGATAATTATCCTGGTTATTATGAAGATGATGATGAAGAACCAACTGGACTTAGGGCTTTAATTTCAAAAGGGGTAAATTTAATACCGGGTATGGGTGTAGTTAAAGCAGTTGGAAACGTTTTAGGTGGTTTAATGCCTGTTAGTCAAACAGCAATTCTTAAAAATGAATTAGCTGGATTTGGTATAGGTGTTAATGAACAAGGGCAAATTGTAGGTGATCGAAATACTTTAGAAGGTATTATGGCTGGAAAAAATGTTTCTAGATTAACTGAAAGCAGTCTTGATAAACAAATAGACACATTAAGAAACACTCTAGGTGAGGATGGTAAATATGGTCTTTCTAAAGAAGTAGTAGATAAAATTCAATCTGGTGAAATAACAGACGAACAACTTGAAGAAGATTATGGAGTAGTAACTGATTTATCAAATAGGTTAAGGCTTTCTGATATTGGTAAAACCCAACTTAAAGATATTCTTGATAGAAAAGATATTATTTTTGATTATAGAAAAAAACAAAAAGAGAAAAAGAAAAAAGATACCACTACAACAACTGACAATAATCAAGACGGTGATACTACTACTAGCAATAACACGACAAATAATACTGGTACAACTATTAATGACTATCAGTCAGGAGTACATGATTATGGTGATAATGATGGTGGTGCTGGTGAAGGAGCTCAAGATAATAATCAAGATAATAATGCTGGAACTGGGACAACGAGTGGTGGACACGGTTATCAAGGATCTACTGGTAGTCATCATTATAAAAAAGGTGGTAGAGTTAAATACTTCTACGGTGGTAAAGTATAATGGCAAAGATTGTACAATCATTAACTAGAGCGGCACCTGAATATACACAAAGAAATTTACAATCATTGGTCAGGGATCTTGACAGTGTAATTAAAAAATTAAATTCTTCTTTTCAAGAAGAAGTAAAACAGGAGATAGAAGCTAAAAGTTTCTTTTTAGAATAATGGCAGTAGTAAACCAATATAAATTTGTAGGAATAGATAACGATACTACTGGTAATGCTTTAAATTTATTTGGCACAGGGGTACCAAAGATTAATGAGACTATAATTATTAAATCAATTCTTGTTACTTCTGCTTCAACACCTACAGTTACTGTAACTAACAATAGTATTACAGCAATTAAAACTGCTGCATTGACAGCAGATACTACTACAGAACTATTGACCCAACCTCTTATTGTAGAAGGTAATACAACGATGACTGTTCAGTCAAGTAATACAGGGTCTTTTGACGTAGCAATAAGTTATTTAAATATATTAAAGGAAAAACTAGACTAATGAAATTATTAAACGCAAAAGTAGAGGAAACTTATAGACACCTTAAAACCGGTGAGATTTTTAAAGAGAAAAAAGACTGGGAAGCTAAGGGTTATAAGCCAGAAGAGATGGCACAAGATGTGAAAGTTATTATGCCGCCTCTTGATTTACTAAGTAAAACAAAGTAAACATAGGGATTAAGGTAAAATTATGGCAATATCTCGAATGCAACAACCACAACAAACGCAAGGCGGACTAGGTTCTTTAACGGACCCGCGTTTTGATCAACAAACTATGTATAATGAGGGTGGAATGTTAGAGCAAGATAGAGTTCGAGACCCTCAAAGACAAGGTTACTTCTTAGGTAAACTTGTTAAAAAAGCCAAACGTGCTGTAAAGAAAGTTACTAAAAGTCCTTTAGGTAAAGCTGCGTTAATGGGTGCAATTGGTTTTGGTATACCAGGAACTAGTTTTGGAGGTTTACTCGGTAGAGCAAGTTTTGGTGGTGCAGCAAAAGGTTTGTTTGGAAATGTAGGGGGTATTGGAAAACTTCTTGGAAGTGGTGGTAAGTTTAGTACACTTGGAGATTTATTTAGAGTAGGTGGAAAATCTGGTGCAGATTTTAGTATACCTAGAATGTTAGCAGGTGGACTCGGAGCTGCAGCAGTAGCCGCTCCATTTTTTATGGGTGGTGATGATGAAGTTGAAGAAGAAGTAGACAGACAAGATTACGCTGCTCAAGTTCAAAGAGCAAGAAATTTTTACAGCGGTCAAGGTGATGCCGGTGCCGGTTTAAATTTCATGCCACAAAAACAATATGTCATGTCAAATTTTTACGCAGCTGATGGTGGCCGTGCCGGTTATGCTGATGGTATGTTAGTTGACGAAGACGATGAAGAAGAATTTAATAGATCAGTTGCAGGTAGCTCTAGAAGATTAAAACCTGCTTTTTTAAACATGGGTGGCAGTGCAGGACAAGCGCAAGCTGAACAAATGTTGATGATGGAATATGTTAAGTACAAAAACAAAGGTGGAGATTTATCTTTTGAACAATTTGTAAAAGCAGTAATGCAACAAGCAGCACCTTCAGGTGCAGGCATGGAACAACCTATGGCTATGGCAGCTGATGGTGGGTTAATGACTAAAGTACCGGGGTACGGGAAAGAACCTGGAACAAATCAATTTGATTACCCAAGTGGTGGTGTAAGAGTAGGAAAACAAGAAGGTGGTATAATGGAAACTGAGGTTTCAGAAGAAGTTATGCCTTTACTTAATATGGGTGGCAAAGAAAAAGATTATAGAAATACAGGTGGTTTTGTAGAGCTTGGTAGAAAAGAAAGAGCTGACGATGTGCCTGCTAGATTATCTAAAAATGAGTTTGTATTTACAGCAGATGCTGTTAGAAATGCAGGAGGCGGCGATATAGATAGAGGCGCTGAAGTTATGGAAAATTTAATGAACAACTTAGAACAAGGTGGTGAAGTTTCTGAGGAGTCACAAGGTTTAGAAGGTGCGCAAGCAATGTATGATCAACAACAAATGTTACAGTCGAGGATAGTATAATGTCGATACCAGATTATTTAGAAAATACCGTAAAAGATTATGCTGATCAGGCGGCAGCCGCATATTCAGCACCTATTAACACAGATGTTTTTACAGGCAGTCAGTTTGTTGCAGGTGAAGATCCATTACAAACACAAGCTATTAACATGGCACAACAAGGTGTCGGTTCTTATGCACCTTATTTACAAGCTGCACAAGCTGCACAAGCTGCAGGTGCCGGGCAACTGGGACTAGCAGGTCAAACTTTAGGTGGTGCTTACGGTGCTCTTGGTCAAGCAGGATCTGCTTTAGGTCAAGCAGGAGCTGCTTATGGTGGTATGGGTCAATTTCAAGCTGCCGGTGCTGGAGCAGCACAAGGTGCAGCAAATATAGCAGGTGGTGCAGCAGGTATGACAGGACCAAATGCTTACAAAGCTTTTATGTCTCCTTACCAACAACAAGTTATTGATGCAACTTTAGCAGAGTATGACAAACAAGGTGCAGCAGGTGCGCAAGCAATTAAAGATCAAGCTGTGGCTTCAGGAAATTTTGGTGGTGGTAGAGAAGGTGCTCAACTTGGAGAGTATCAAGCAAACAGATTAGCTGATAGAGCAGCATTACAAAGTTCAATGTTACAAGAAGGTTTTGGTCAAGCAAATCAATTAGCGCAACAAAACTTTGCTAATCAAGGTGCATTGTTTGGTATGCAACAAGGGTTGGGTAACATGGCATCAAATTTATTTGGTCAACAAGGACAAATGGGTGCAGCTCAACAATCTTTAGCTAATGCACAATTAGGTAGAGGACAAGCTATACAAGGTTTATCTGCAGCTCAACAAGGTTTAGCGGGTGCATATGGAAATCAAATGAATCAAATGTTTGGTTTATCAGATTTCCAAAGACAAGGTATGGGTCAAGATATTTCTGCACTAGGATCTATGGGTGCAATACGTCAAGGTTTAACTCAAGCTCAATTAACTGCTGAACAAAATAGATTAAGAACGGGTGCTTATGAACCTTACGGAAGATTAACACAATTTGGTAATGTACTAACTGGTTTAGGTGGTGGATATGCTGGACAACAGTATCAAGATCCCGGATCAGGTGCCAGTCCTTTCCAAGCAGCATTAGGAACGGCTACAGGTCTTGCTGGATTGTACGGAAAAATATTTGGATAATTATGCCTAAAGATACAAAAAAGAAAACATCTCTTAAAGATAATCTTATTTTTAAAGGAACTAATATAGCTGGAACTGGGTACGGTCTTTATGAATTACTATCTCACATGGGCGCTTTTAAAGATGGTGGTAGAGTAAGAGGTTGTGGAAAAGCTAAACGTGGATTTGGTAAAGTAATGAGGAAGAAAAAATGAGACCATTAAATAGACCTATGTTTAGATACGGTGGACCTATTAAAGAAGGAATAATGTCTGGTATAAAAGAACCAAGGCAAGGGTACAGAAGAGGTAAAATTGTTTCTAGTATATTAAATAAAATTCCTGGAGGACAAGCAATTATATCTGGTACTAAAGATATTATACCGAGAACAATAAATAGAGTTAAAAATTTTTATAAAACCCCATCTTCTACAAGTAAAGATTTAGTTATATATAATGCTGCAGATGCTGCAAAAAGAAATCCTGCTTTTTTAACTAACAGATATTTATTTGAAAAAGGTATTAAACCTGTAGCTGGAGGTATTTATAAAACAGGTAAAACTATTGTACCATACACAGGAGTTGGATCTATTGCAGCAGGTGGTGGGGCAGCTATCTACAACATGTTAAAAGGTGATCCAAAAATAGACGACGATGGAATATCTCAAATAAACAAAACTAAAGCAGCTATTGGTATGCCTGAAAATTTAACTATTCGTAAAGATCCTGAAACAGCTCAAATTATAGCTGACAAAATAAATCAAGACGTTCAAAAATCTGCAGAAGAACTTAGAAAAGATCGTGTACAAAGATACAGAGATATCATGGATATTAAAGGTATGAACAAAAACGCTGCATACAATTCTTTAATTGCAGCTAGTCAATTAATAAACCAAGAAGGTGATTTCAAAGGTAGTTTAAAAGATGGTAGTTTAATTAGTAAAATTATTGGAGCAACTAGTAAAGCATTTGATAAGCCGGCTCAAACTAAAGATGCTATTGATACATTAATATTAAAAGGTGAGATCGAAAAAGATATTAAAGCTTCAGATCCATCTAATGCACAACTTAATGCACTAAGAGTTTTGCAAGGTAAGAAACTTAAAAAAGAATTAAACCCTAGTTTTAATACTTTAAAAGCTAGTTTTGCAAAAGACAATAAAGGACAAAGTGGAATAGATTTAGCCGCAGGAGCGTACGCAGCTAACAATGGCATAGATTTTAAAGGAAATATTATTTCTAAATCTGAGTTTAATGACATATTAAAAGATCTTAAAACAAAAACAAAAGGTTTAGATGAAGACCTTATTATTAAAAATTATACTGAGGAAATAATTAGAACTCAAGAAGCACCTGACGGAGCTTATACTGTCGGAGATAAAATTGTAATAATTCAAGATAAACAAGTTATAGCTGTGGAGTAATAACTCATGGCATCTAACTTTGACTATTCAGCATACGTAAATACAGCAGAAAAAAATAATAGTGTAGGTACAATAGAATCTATGCTATCAGGTGTAGCCTCAGGTTTAATTGCTATACCAAAAGGTTTCTTTTCTCTAGGTGCAAGTCTCATGGACCTTGGTGTCAACAGTGGTAAAGCTGCTGCTGTAGAAAAATGGTTTGATGACCTTACAGAATTTGATGAGAAAGCAGAAGCAACAGCTGCCGGTAAAATTACAGAAGCATTAGTTAACATTGGTATCCCTGGTGGTATTGCATTTAAGAGTGCTAGTGGTTTAGCAAAAGCTTCTATGATTGCAGGTAGAAATAATAAATACGTAAAATTAAATAATAAAAGTCTTGTTGGTGCAGCAGACGAAGCATTAGAACTAACAGCTAAAGGCAAAGGCAGACAATTTGTAGCTGGCGCATTAGGTGGTGGTGTAGCAGAAGGTGTATTTGTAGGTGATGCAGAAAAAATAGGTACCTTTGGAGATCTTATTGGTGGCCCAACAGCAATAGATAGAAGTGAGACAGATCCGGATGCAACAAGAGAAATATTAAACAGAATTAAATTTGGTACAGAGGGTGCATTATTTACAGGTATCTTAAGTGGTACAGGTCAAGTTATTAAAAAAATAACAAACAGGAACAAGGGATTAGATACAGCTAACTCACAGTTAGATAGATGGATTGATACTGTTGCTTCAAAATTTAGAGCACGTAGTGGTAAGACACAAGAGTTTTTTGATATAGAAAGACAATCTATTGGAGCACAAGCAGCTGATGCAAACGTTGCAAGAAATTTATCTCAAGATCTAGATGTAGATATTGATAAGTTGTTTCCCCCTATGCGTACAATATTTAACAAACAATCTGCAAAAGAAAGAGCAGCATTCTTAGGAGATGTAAATGATGCATTATTATCTGGTGAAGCAAGACTAGGTGATGATGGTGTTGCAGCTTTTGGAGAAATAGACAATGCAGCTAAACAAAGAGTTATTGAAGGTATAAGAAAATTTGCACCTAATAGACAAGTTGCTGAGGAACTAGAAAAATCTATTCTTGGTGGCTTATCTGTAATGAGAAGTAAATGGTCTGATTTGTTTTCTAAACTTGGTGGATCATTAGACGCTGCAGATATACAAACATTTAAACAATTGTTTGGTGGTAAATTTAAAAACTATCTTGGTTCTACTTATGACATATTTCAAGATAGAAGTATCTTGCCATGGATGAGATATAAACCAGCAGCACAAGCAATTGATAATGCAAAAAATTTATTTAAAGCAAGTGCAAGAGAAGCAGGTAAAGATCTTACAGATTTAGAAGCAGAGCAGATAGTAAACAACGTATTAAAAACTTCTGGACTACCTAAAGGTTTAAGAATGGATAAACCTTCTGATGCATTATTTAATATACCTGATTTTTTTGTAAATAGAACAGCGTTAGATGATGCAGTCAAACGTGGTGGTGTTGCTAGAATATCCATTAGAGATGTAGCACAAGAGGCAGATAGAAAAGTATTTGATGATTTGTTTGGTAAACAAAAAAACCCGATGCAAACTATGATAGGTGGTATGGCTAAACTATCTTTAATTACACGACGTAATTTATTTTATGATGACCTTATAAAAAAGAATGACGAAGTAATCGCTAATTTTAGAAATGCTACAGATAAAAATTCTGTACCACAACCTATGTTTGCTAGATCAGAAGCAGAAGCAAGAGCTTTCTTTGGTGATGACTTTCAAAGAATTGCAGTCATCGATCCTGCACAAACTTTAAATGTAAACATTGCATCAGGTGCAAGTAATCCTTTTGGTGATGTTGCAAAACCTTTCTTTGCTAGAAAAGGTGTAGCAGAAGCTTTAGAAAAAACTTCATTAAATACACAGAGTTCAGGTATACTTGGTAGACTATATGAAAGTTTAGTATTGTATCCTAAAGCTACATCACAAATAGCTAAAACAATTTTATCACCAGTAACACACTTACGTAATTTTGTAAGTGCTGGAGCTTTTGCTGCAGCAAATGGTATCTTACCAGCAGCAGATCCTGCTGCAATTAAACAAGCATACCAGGCGTTACAAACAGGATTAAAAGGCACAAGACAGCAGAATGATCTGTATCAAGAACTACTAGAGCTTGGTGTTGTAAACTCTAACGTAAGACTTGGGGATCTATCTAGACTATTACAAGACGTAAACTTTGGTGAGACAATGACATCTGACAAAGGTATGAGATTGTTGTTAAAACCATTATCAAAATTAAAATCAGTATCACAAGATTTGTATACAGCTGAGGATGACTTTTGGAAAATATATTCTTGGGCAGTAGAAAAATCTAGATTAGAAAAAGCATATGAAAAGATTGGTGTAACAAGAGGACAATTCTTTAAACGTAATGGTGTTGATGTAAGACTTGATGAACAATTTTTAAAACAAGAAGCAGCTGACATTGTAAGAAACAATATACCTAACTACGATTATGTATCTGATTTTGTAAAAGGTTTAAGAAAACTACCTATTGGTAACTTCGTATCTTTCCCGGCAGAAATTGCTAGAACAGGTACAAACATTGTAAGACGTGCATTAAGAGAAATCAATGAGACTATAACTTTACCTGATGGTAGAGTTGTAAAACCCATGGAAGGTATTGGATATACTAGATTATTTGGTTTTACTACTACAGTTGCAGCAGTACCTATGGCTACATCAGCCGCTTTTCAGGCCCTATACGACGTCACAGACGAGGAAAGAGAAGCTATCCGTAGGTTTGCAGCACAGTGGTCAAAAAACTCTACTTTACTACCTATAAAACAAGAAGATGGTAGTTTTAAATACATAGATTTTAGTCATGCTAATGCGTACGACACATTAATTAGACCATTACAATCAGTTGTTAACGCTGTTCAAGATGGCAGAACAGATGAAGATGGTATGATGGATGACTTTGCAAAAGGTATGTTCACAGCTATGTCAGAATTTGGTCAGCCATTTATATCAGAATCTATTTGGACAGAAGCTGCATTAGATATTATAGCTAGAGGTGGTAGAACTAGAGAAGGTGCTCAAATATACAGTGATCAAGATACGGCTGGAGATCGTAACAGTAAAATATTTGCACACTTAGTAAAAGCACAAATGCCTTTTTCATTAGATCAGTTAAGAAGATTAGATAGATCTATAAAATCTGTCGATGTAATTACTAAATTTCCAGGACAAGGTGACGATGTTTATGATGAGTATGGTCAAGACTTTGAATTTGGTGATGAGTTTGGTGGATTGTTTGGTTTTAGAGCAGTCAATGTAAATCCTGACAGAGCTATGAATTTTAAAGTTGCAAATTTTCAAAGAGGTGTAAGGGATTCAAGATCATTATTTACTAGAGTCGCATTAAAAGGTGGACCAATTGAACCAACAGAAATTGTCGATGCATACATAAACGCTAATCGTGCATTGTTTGATGTTAAAAAAGAATTAAAAGGTGATATGGACGCTGCAAGACTTTTAAATATATCTGAAGAAGGTTTTTATGGTGCACTAGATAGAATATCTAACAGAGAAATAAATGCAATTGATGAAAATATATTTATACCTTACAGTGTTTCAGATGAAGTGTATAATGCTTTTCAAGAAAATGCTAATAAAATGGGTGTTGCAAATCCATATGATTCAGCAGTTGATGTTATTGCAGAATTAGAGGGTCAGTTTGCAGATTTAAGTTTATCATTACCTGAGTTCCCTGTATTTCAAAACCCGTTACAACCTATCATGCAAGACACACCAATGGGTCCTACAACACTCAATATGCCTAGTATTAATACAGAACTTGTGTCATCACAGGTACAAGGCGGTAATTATAATAACATGACAACACAACAGAAATTAGATATACTATTTGGTAGAGGATAATATGGCAAAAAAATCAGCACTACAAAAAATAGAATCACATGAAAAGCTATGCAGAATTATGCAGAAGCAAACGTTTGAACAAATAAAAGAAATGCAAGAACGAATTAAAAGATTAGAATATTGGATTGTTGGTGGTATGGGTGCCGTGCTATTAATTCTACTTACAGATATTACAAAATAAAATTATGCAATTATCACGAAACTTTTCTCTTCAAGAATTAACTAAATCAGATACAGCCATACGTAGGGGTATTGATAACGAGCCCAATGCTGATCAAATAGATAAACTAAAAGCATTGTGTGAAAATATTCTACAGCCGGTACGTGACCAGTTCGGCAGGGTAAAGGTGACCAGCGGCTATCGTAGCCCTGAGTTGTGTGTTGCCATCGGCAGTTCGATTAGTTCACAACATGCAAAAGCTGAAGCGGTTGATTTTGAATGTATGGGAATTGACAACGCTGAAGTAGCAGACTGGGTTAAAATGAATTGTGAGGTAGATCAATTGATCCTCGAGTACTACACGCCTGGCGAACCTAATAGCGGATGGATACATGCAAGTTACATACCTTTTAATCCAAGACATCAATATTTACGAGCATATCGTGAAGATAAAAAAACTAAATACAAACCTATAATTGGAAAAGCAGTAGATTTAGTTTAGATCCAATCTTTTAATTCTTCACCCATAATCTGACTAGCAATATTGACCTTCTTTTTAAGAGCCTTAACAATTCTAGAGTCAACAGTATTTTCACAATAAATATCTATGTAAGTCATAGGATATTTTTGACCAATACGATCTATCCTTGCTTCTGATTGCTGTCTTTTCTCAAGGTCGTAACCATTAGAATAATATATCATAGTGCTAGCAGCTGTAAGTGTAATACCATAACCGCCGGTCTGTGTAGTGCCTACAAAAAATCTAACCGGTGAATTTGGATCTTGAAATTTTTTTATATTTTCTTGACGATCAGACATAGGAGTTGGACCATAATAATCTACAAAACTATTTTCGCCATATTTTTTAACTATCTCCCGGATTATCCTATTAACATCTCTTTGCCAATGAGCCCAAATAACTATTTTACCTTCTACTTCTTCTAATAAATTCATTAACTCTGATATTCTATTAGAGTCTACATCATGTATGGTGCCATCATCAGCAGTAAAGTGACCACAGGTTATTTGTTGTAGTCTCATAAGTTGAGTCATAACTGTAGCAGTAGTCATCATCTTACCATCCATTTGTGCAAGTGCTAAATTTTTCATTTGTAAATAAAGTTTCTTTTGATCTGGTGTAAGTGTAACCAAACGTTTAATAAATG
>Ga0209348_1000584_pt1 | contig 18734 bp, 32 predicted proteins | sample ETNvirenome_2_30_FD_184065 | JGI IMG/M metagenome (GOLD analysis project Ga0209348, IMG submission 184065) | Marine viral communities from the Pacific Ocean - ETNP_2_30 (SPAdes) (version 2) | ecosystem: Environmental > Aquatic > Marine > Oceanic | place: Pacific Ocean | collected 2013-06-22
ATACTCTCCTTGATGTTCTTTAAGATCATAAAGATATTCCTTTCTTATTTTACAGTATATTGGAGGAATGTTTGTATTTAGATAAGCCATGATTATATTTTTCTCTCCAATAATTTTTTCTTTCTAACATTCTTATTCTTTTTTCTAACGAATCATATCCAAAAAGTTTTTTAAAAAAATTAATTAACATTTCCATCTTCTTCTAGCTTGTCTTAATCTTGAATTTGGATCTTTTGCAGCTTTGGGAAACTTCTTCATTTGTCCTGCTGATCTTGCACAATAAGATTTTCTACGTGCTGCTCTTTTTTTACCTGGATTATCTTCTGTAACAGCAGTTGATAATTTACTTCCAGGGTTTTTTCTTCTGTAGGCTGCAACACCTGCAGCAGTCATACCTGCACCACTTTTAGTAGATCTGAAATTCTTTTTATTTCTAGCAGGCATGTTGTCTCCACCTTTTTTAAAACTAGCAACACCACCAAGAGCTTTTCTTTTTTTTCTAAATATTGATCTTGTAACTTCGTTAAAAGAAGGCATATTGGTTAATCTTTCCATATCCCTTCTCCAAGATTCTGCAGAACCTGAAGAACCAATATCTCTACCTGAGCCCATTCCTCTTAATGAATTAGCACCTTTACCTCTTACTTTATGTACTTTAAAAGAACTTCCTCTTTGTGATTGTGATTTAGCTGGGATAATAGCTGATTTACTACTACTACCGCTACTAGAAACATTCTGAAATGGTTTAGCTGTGCTTTTGTTAGGTTTATAACCATGAGCTTTTTCAAAACGTTCATTTCTTTTTTTGGTAGCTTTATTTTTTTTTAAGCTTTTGACAAGATCAACTATTTTCTTACCTGCGTATTTACCGCCTGCGTATGTTAATCTAAATTTACTCATTTAGCCTGTATATGTAATAGTTATGCTTCCACCAGCACCTGCAAGATTATAAACAAGTCCTTCTTTAAAAAGAATACCGGAACCTGGTACATAAACTTCTAAACCTTCTGTATTGAAATTGTATGTAGCAACTGCAGTTCCAGGTGATGATGCATCAGCTGAATCGTAAAAAATAATTGTTGAACTTGCAATACCTTCACCTTGAATAGAAGTAATTCTCATTCTTCCAGTCTTTGCTAATGTATTCGCACCAACCGTAGTCATATTAAGTACTTTTTGGTCTGAACTAAAACTTCCTCCGCCTGACATAATTTTCTCCTTAGTTTGTGGCTCCCGAAGGAGCCACTATTTAATTATTATAAGTCTACTGCGTCTTGTATAGAATTATTCTGTATATATAGAACAGTAACTGTAGCTGCACCAGTAGTACCATCACCATTAGCACCAGTAAAGTCAGCTAAAACTTGTAGATCAGTAGTTCCAACATTAGTTGCTTCAGTATCTAAAGTACCGTGGGTAGTTGCAAGAGCTTTTACATTAGCTGTAGCTATAAAGGCATCTGCATCTGCTGCAGTTCCAACTGATGCAGTTGCTGCACCACCATCATTGTTTACTGTAGTAACATTTAAAATTACATCAATAATTTGTGAATTAGCAGGTACAACTGCACAAACTTGATTTAAGTGTGAAGCACCAATAATATCAATTTTTACTGATTGAGACATTACAACTTGGCCAACATTAGCAATGTTAGTTCCAACTGTAGTTCCTGTAGTGTTCGAAATCGTTCCCGCTTTAATCGGTCCCGAAAAAGTAGTAGTTGCCATAATTTTCTCCTTTGTATAGCGTTCGTTATGTAGTCTCTATACCGTCTGCCTAGCCAGTCTACATAATAATTATTTTTCTAGGTCTTTTCATTATACATAAAAAAAGGGGCGATGTGAACACCGCCCCTTTAAAGTAACCCTAAGGGTTAAATATATTGACTATTAACTAGTCGGTAAGTTTCCGTTACCAAATATACATCTTGGGTCTGACCAACCAAAGCTGTATCTTTCTCTAGCTTTAAATCTCATATTACCTGTATCGAAGTCACCTTCCATTGCAGTTTTGATAGGTGATCTAACGAAATATTTTAATCCGTTAGGCACATCAGTTAACAAGAAGAATGAGTCTGTGTCAGTTAAAAAGTTATTAACTCTGTAACCTTCAGGAACCATTCCCATGTTATTAATTGCATTGATGTCATTGTCGGCAGTTCCAACTCTCATTGGCGACTTCATGATTCTTTCAGCAGTAAATTGTAATTCTTTTGGAATTATCATTTTTCTACCAGAAGAAGCAATTTTTAAGCCTCTTTCATCGACAAATCCAGCAATGTCAATTAATGACTGCTCGAGTGAAGTTTCGTTAAGGTCTGCAGCAGTTGCTAAAACGTTTGAGAAAGTTCCGCCTGTTGCAAGTGGGTGAGCGTTTCCGATTAGGGATTCACCATCGCCACCAACAGCAGTTGTAACTTGCGCATTGTTTAGAATGTTCGCAGCTTTAACTTGCTTCGTGTTTGCCATAGATCTTGCAAGAGCTCTTGTGTATCTGCCCGCAAGTCTATCGTATAGGTTGTCTTCGATCGCTTCTTCAGTAATAGCAAATGCTAAAGCGATAGTTTCGTGGTTGTATCTAGCTGTGAAAGTTTCACCTGCTTGATCGAACACTACTCCAGCACCTTCTTGTTTAGTTGGTGCAGAAGCGAAACCGCTTAACATTACTTCTTCTTCAAAAGCTCTGTCAGATGTTTCAGTAGCGAAAATTTCAGCATGCTGATTTTCGTATCTACTATATTCCAGGCCGAATAAAGCATTCAAACCTGGCTCTAGTTCTTTAACTAGCTGTGATCGTGATATTGCCATAGTTATTCTCCTTTATTACGCTATACCTGTGCCACTTCTATAGAAGTGATTGTTGATTCTAACAAGAACATTAGCATTTGATGTAGCTGTATCCGAATTATCCGGATCCTGTGATATATCAATTGCTTGTACTGCGAAAGTAGCTGCTACACCTGAGGCGCTAACATCTAATTGCACGCTTGATATTCCTGTTTGTGTTACTCCACCTGCAGTAGTAACAGAGTAGTTTTTGAACAAGTCCGCTCTAGTAAAAGCCTCGTCTGCGTCCATTAAAAATACTGCATCTGGGTCATCAACAACAAAGGCAGTAATATCGCCTTGAGTTGGTGTGATTGAGCCAGGGTAGTAATTTTTGTACGTTGGCTTTTGAGTAGTTGGATCGTTGTAAAAAACTCCGTTAAAAACACCCACAACAGCGTCACTAGTATTGCCAGTATGTCTTTCGATATTACCTGCACCTGTAGGCTGTACCAAGTCACCTTGGAATATCGCAGTCGCATAACCTGCTGCAATTGTGTATCTGTTTTGGGCTCCTGCTAATGGTGTACCATCTAGTTTTCTGTAAGGTCTTAGACCAAACTTTTCCAGTTGATTTGACATTTGTCAGTTCTCCTTAACTTAGTTAGTTTATTTAATCCAAGCTATCTATAGTAGGTAATGCAAAAAAATTATTTTTTACGACTACCACCAAAGGTAACTCTAGACTGTCTATCAATATTGATAGGCATGTCCGGGTGTTGCTCCTTCATAAGATCTCGATCAACCGCGTCTGTTCTGTCTTGAGTTATTTTTCTAAAATACTCAGCACGACTTTTCAATATCTCCTCCGGTATCCTTGCCAACACAAGGCCACCAATTCCGACTAAACCAGCGTGTTTGCCTTCATGAATGACGGGATAATCATGTTCACCTATTTCACTTAAAAGTGTTTCGGCTTTCACAAATTCCCACCCTTCTCTTAGTTTCTTAGATACATTACCTGGATCTTCAAAACCGTTTGCAGAGGTTCTTATCCATCTATGTGAATATCCCTGCGGTGGCGCTGGCGCATCCAAACTGGATGGTGGAGTCCAATCTTTCTTTCTAGAAAGTTTAGTTCTAGATTCAGACTCGCGTGAAGTTTTTTTAATAGTTTCCATATTAGGCTCCTTCCTTCACGTATTTTGCGTATTCCTCTAGCGGCACCCCTAATTTCTTAGCGATAACTACCTGTGATTTGGTGAGTTTCACAGACTTGCGTCCACCTGATCTTCTGCTAACAGAAGCTACGTTTTGGACGGGTGCAGCTTTTGTTGTTTCTTCAGTAGAAGATTCGGCAAATTTCTGAGGGAAATACTCCTTCATACGTTTGTTGATTTGATTATAATAGTCATCACTCTCCGCGTCAATTCCCTCCTGCAACAGGTCTTCATGTATTCCCATCGCTGCAGAAGTTAATACTCTGTCAGATCCAAACCACTCATTTTCAGTAGCCCATTCTTGAGCTTTCGTACTTATTTGCGGTTGTGGTGCCTGAGTTTGTTCTTCAACAGGTTGTGATTCTATTTCTTTTTTTCTAGACTCTTTTTCTCCAAGAGTTATCGAAACTTTTTCTTTTTCTACAGCTAATTTTGTAAGCTTATCTTGAGCCTCCATAATTTGATCTGCATCTTGAGAATCTAAAGCTACTTTTAATTCAGCTTTTGCTTTATCTCTTTCTGAATCAATTCTAGCATTATATTCTTTAAGGTAGTTAGTATCAGTTTCTTCGAATTTTTTCTCAGCACTTTCATACTTACTTTTTAAACCTTTTGCATACTCCACTGCCGCTCTTTCTCTACGTTCAGCTTCTTTAGCTTGAAAGGTTAATTTTTTTATTCTTTTTTGAACTTTTTCAGAATAGTCTTGAAGGCCTGAATCTTCTTCTTTTTCTTCAGTTTGTTCAAATTTTGGTTCTGCTTTTGGTTCTTCTGCTTCAGTTTGTTTTGCTTCTTGTAAAAGTTCTTTTGCAGTTTTACCACCAGAAACATCCGTGTAACCTAAATCAACATCTTCTTTTTTTTCAAATTCAGTTGTTGACTCTGTTGGAGTTTCTACTTCTATTGTTTGATCGTTAACACCATCTGTATCTAATTCTACTGATGGATTTTTTTCTTGTATGTCTGCCATTTAGTCCTCCTAGTAATGGTGCAAAATATCGTTGGGGTCGCTTATAGTTGAAATGACTTCATCATCATTTAAAACTCTTACTTCTCCTCCGTCTATTTTGAATCTTGAACCTGCGTACCTACTAAAAATTATCCATTCATTTAGTTTGCACCAAGGCCCTTTAGGAAATTTATCTTTATCGTGATAACAAAGATCTCCCATTTTTAATACCAGACCACAAACTGTAGTCATCTGTATTGTTTCTTGTGTTGCATCAGATAACCAAAGACCACCCTTAGTTTTCTTAGGTCCTGCAAAAGGCAAAACTAAAAGTCTATATCCAGTTGGGTTTGGTAGTTTATCTAATGTTGATTTGTCGATCGCTTTTGGATCAAGGACTGTTTCTATTTCTTCTTTTGCCTTGTAGGCATCTAGAAGAGCTTCAGTCCGTTTCGGTGTCTCCGTGGACTCTATCATCTTCATACTCCGTTGTTGTCAGCAGGTCTTTTAGATCCTGTTGCAGATCTTCAAGAGATCTGATTTGACCCCTAACATATTGTAGTTTCTCCATGGTGTCAACACCATATATAGCGTGTGACTTGAGTCTAGCTAGAGCTTTCTTAACTTTATGTTGTACGAGTGATATTGTATCTATGTCCATTATTTTTTAATTAGTGAAAGTTTGCTTTTTCCTTGTTTTAATAAATCAAAACTAAATTCATTTACTATAATTTTTAAAACTGCATCTATATCATAATAAGGATAATCATCAAAAACAAAAATAGAACCTACTTTTGATCTTTCTCCAAAAAATATAGCTTCTTTAATTACGTCTTTTGTTTTATGGGGTCCGTCAAAATGAACTAAATCATATGTATTAATAATTTCTTTTTTATCCCTGTAAATAGGAACACCATCTGAAAATCTTTTTATAAATTCATCATCCTCCATTTGGAACAAAGTGAAATTTTCATAATCTAAATCTTTAATTAGTTGTAATTTCATGCTGTTGGTGTAGTCGCAAGTAATAGGTTTTTTTTTATCGAAATGTGAGTAAGATAAATTACCATAAGGGTCTATACCTATATGCCAATGGTTTTTATGTTTTAAGTTCATTAAAATTAGTTTTGACCCTAATCCTCGTCTAACACCAATTTCCGCTGTAAATAAATTATCAGCTGTAAGAGATTTACAAGCTTCAATTAATAACTCATACTCTTTACCATCACCTTCAATCATAATTTAAATTGTTGAAGTACAGCAATTTTTTCTTCTGCTTCAGCTATTTTTGTAATCAGCTTATCTATCTCTTCTAAATGTTGTGGGTGCTCACCAATCGCTACAGGTTTTTCTAGATATATTTGAATTGTTGCATCAGCTTCAGATATTTGAGCATTATATCTATCTTCTAGTGCTTGTAGCAATGTTGCTCTTAGACTCATAACGAATCTATATATTATCTAGGATTTTTGTAAACTAAAAAACGCCTTTAAAATTAGTGCCTTTTATTGCAGCACCTGCACCTCTACAAATACCACCTTGATTAAACTCAGGAACTGGTCTACCTCTACCTGCATCTCCATACGCACTTGTTGTTGTATCTTTTTTTAAACCAGCAGGTAATTTTGTTGGGTCATTGGCTGGCATTTTTCTTCTTTTTGAAGCTGATCTACTACGTTTTAATTCTTTAATGTAATCTTTTCTTCTTTCAGGATCTCGCAACATTTTTTCACGAGCTTTGTATTTATTTATATCAGCCATTATAATTTTCCTTGTTTGATTAATTTCTTTATATCACCTTTAGTAAGACCTGTTAAGTCTATCGCAGGTTTTTTAGGTTCTGGTTTTACTTCCTGTTTAGGAGTAAACCATTTTTTTATCCATTTCCATATCCACATTTTATGTCCTTACGTTAGTTGGTTTTGGCCCTGCATTACTTGCTGCTCTTTTTCTGGCAACAGCAGAGGCCTTTTGCGACTTTGTCATCGCTGTGGCTTTTGCAAGTGGTACGCACTTCGGATACTTCCGCTTTGAACCACTGGCAGATTTTCTTCCACACTCTTGATATTTGCCACCTTTTTTCTTTGCTCCAATATCTACCCATTTTTCATTAAACCATTTTGTTAGTCCACCTGTTCTCATAGCAGGCACACAATTAGGAACCATACGGTTCCCTTTTTTTTTCATTCCTTTTTGAACGTATCCTTCCCAACAAGAACCTTTTTTATTCATTAGAATACGCCTTTGAAATCTGTTCCTTTGATTGCTATTCCACCACCACGCATTTTTAAACCAGACTTTTCAAGTCTCCCGATTGCTGATTGTGATCCTGCTGTCATAAGTTTTCCAACTTTAGCTTTTTTAGGTCCCCAATCTTTTTTCTTAGTTCCTGATGGATCTTTTATTTTACCCGCACAAATTTTACTAGCGTATGCATTCGCGTACGCAGACGGGTAAACTTTAAATTTTCTTTTAGCAGCTGATTTGCCTCTAGCACATAGTTTTGTCATATCTGTTGCATCCTTGGGTCTGTTGATAATATATTTTTTTCTGCTTTAGGTCTAGCCACTGAATCTTTACTTCTCTTACGTAACTGAGCGATAGCAGAATCTTTCATCTGTTTCTGTTTTCTTAGTTCTTTTAAATCTCTTTCTAGATTCATTTTTTATAACCTAATCCTGTTGTTCTGTTTCCGTATAATTTAGTCCAAGACCATGAAGTTAATTTAGTTGACCAGTGATAAATGATTGTTACTAAATATTTCATTTCTTACCTGCACCGTTTCTGAAGATTTGAGTTCCCTTAATACCATATATCGATGCCACAACAAGGATCCACAAATTTGTGAACCATGACGGGAGTTGAGAGAACATATCGAAGAATAATTTTACTTTATCCATCGCAGTTGGATCATCCGATATCACTGCCCAAGCAAGCACCAACACGGGCAAACTTAAAATTATCAAAACCGCCTCGTCCTTCCAGTCCGATTGCCTTGCCTCTAATAATTTGCCTTGGTAAGCTTCCTCACCTTGAGCCATCTTAGTTGCATGCATAAGCTGTGCTTCTGACATAGCCATTTTTGTCTTCTGCTTGTTAGCGTATATTTTACTTCCAGCAGAGACGGCTAATTTTATCGCGCTTAACCACATTGTAGTATTTCTCCTGTCTTCTTAAACACATGTATTCTATCAAAATATCTATACATTCGTAAGCCCTTGTACCAGATAGTCTCCATCTCCAGGTTTGTGTCCAATTTGGCTTTCTTATTCGCACTTTCATTACATTACCGCCAAAAAAATCAGAAAATCTATCTAAAATATCTTTATCACACATCTCAATACCGCATTGAAATGATTTTCTTCCATTACCCTTACCCCAAATACCAAAACTTCCTTCACCATCAAAAAGACCAGCTAGGAAAAGTATTTTATTTTTTTCTGAAAGATTTTCGTAAGAGTTTTTTGCCATCTTGAACTTTTATTCCTTGTGGATTTGGTCCTCTCTTAGGCGGTGGCCCAGATTTAACTCCTCCACTTAATGAATTATTTTTTCGTTGCGTCAAGTTTCTCTCTCGCTATTTCTAAACGTTCATCTGACTGCGCATCTTGTGTTGCAAGTCTATCGTAATCAAATTCAAGTCTTTGAGCAGCTCTTTGGTTCTCTTGTTCTGCTCTAAATCTAGTTTCATCTGCTTTTCTTTGCAGATCCATAGCTCTTAAATCAATTTCTTGTTGTTTAATTTTAATTAATGGGTCTTCTTTGTTCTGTGAAGCATTTTCAGTCTTCACTAACTCTTGTGTTATCTGTGCAGCAACTTTTGCAACCTCTGCTTCAAACATAATTTCAAATTGTTGAGGATCTTGTTGAGCAAGTTGTACCATTTGGGGGTTTTGCATCATTATTTCCTTAACTTGTGCTTTAGCTTTGAATGAAACGTGATCAGAAATGTGTGATTGTAATAATGCATACACCTGAGGGTTAATTTGTACCATTCTAGATGCCATAAATGCCATGTGAGCAGCAATATGTGCATCGTGATCTTGGAATTCAAACGCTGTTAACAACTTCATTTGTAGTGCACGTGCATTTTCTTTTGCAGGGTCTAAAGGTTCAGGTTGTTTTGGTGGTGGTTTTAGAATTTGATCTATAGTTTTTGTTCCAAGTGCTTCGTAAACACGTCTATACGCTTCATGTAAGTTGTGCATCTGTGGATTTGACTGTGCAATTTGCAATTGTGCCTGTGCTAACGTCACTCTTTGTGACATAGACATAATATTTGGGTCTGCAACAGGTAAAATATCTACTCTGTTATCAAAATCTGCCTGTTTTATCTGTCTTGGGCCACCGTAAACATCGTAAGGATACTCTGGTGGTAAATATTCACCACAAATTCTTGCTAAAATTTTAAATTCTAGTCTCATTGCGTAGTAGCAACGCTTGTGAACACCACTCATTACACGTGATCCTCTTTCCATCAGCGCCATTGTAGTTCCAACTGCTCTGTTTTGAGCATCATTACCAATATTTGAATCTGTTATTGCTGCAAATTTTTGTCCTGCTTGTACCACAAAGCCCATTAAGTTGTATAAAGTAGGTGATGGCTCTGTAAAAGGTAAGTTAAAAAACTGATCTCTTATATTTCCGCCAGGCGCATCTACATCTCTAAACTCTCCCGGTTGAATTGGCTGATCATCATCTCTAACTCTAATACCTCTAGACTTAAATCCTGCTGGTAGATTTTTTAAAGTACCTGCATCAATCAATTGTCTTAATGATTGAGTTGCAGCTTGCGATAAACCACCGATCATATGCGTTAAACCAAAGCCATAGAAACCTAATCCTGGTAAAAATTTGTAATGTACAAAGTATTCAGTTCTTGCGTAACTCATATCACCTGGTTTGTAGTTTCTATAAATAGATAAAATCTCTCCACTACCTTCATCAATAGTTACAATGTATGGAATTTTAATTTTTTTAGCTTTGTCATCAAAATCCTCGTAGTCATCTAAATTTAAATCTACGTGCATTTCAAGAATTGTATTTAAATAGTCTGAACCAGTACCTTTTACACCTTCTAGTTCATTTAATTTTTTCTGTACTGAATCTGGTTCTGAGCTACTATCAATTAATTCTATATCTCTATAAAATCCTGCAGCCATTTTCTTTGTGACATCATTCTGTGTCATCTTAATTACATGAGTTATTCTCTCACAATCTTTTAAATCAGATGCATAGTATGGAACCACTAAATCTTCTGCAGGAATAAATTTAGATACAGGTCTATCTAACATTGCATCGTAGTAAATTTTCTTAAATGTAGATCCAGATAGCGGTAGGTAAAATAACATCTGATCCATGTCAGTTGTGTAATCTTCCATCTCCTCCATCAGCAGGTAATTCATGTAATCTTTAACTCTATCTGCTTGTTGTTCGGTAGCCGGTGTTTGTAAACCTACGACCTGTGTTCTAACTGGCCCATCAGATGGTACAAGTTCTTTGTATGCTTGTGCCTGGAATTGTGTAACAGACTCAGCTAACAACGGATGCGTGACACCGGAAGCTCCTTTAAATGGTTTTGTCACTTCTTGGTACTTAGTTCCTAATAAATCTAAACCTTTGATGTAAGCATCTTCCCATTCTTTTCGGGATGTCTTATCTTTTTTGTATTCTTCAATAAGCTCCATGGCCATGTCCTTAAGCTCTCGCTCGTCCATGCTTTCTGCTAAATTTGCATTAAAATCGTCTTGAGGTTTTTCTTCGATTACCTCTTCTTCACCCTCAACTTCTACCTCTACAGGAAGACCTTCTGGTTGCTCAACTACTTCTTCTGCTAATTCCTCTGTTACTTTTTCTACTGCCATGATTAATTGTACCTTATTGGTTTAAACATATCCACTACAAGTCCACCTTTGGACTTGTAAGTTTTTTGTGTATTTCTCATTAGTGGAACCACTTTAATAGCATATGCATCAAAATACAAGCGTGGATCTCCTTCTGGAATATTCTTAGTTCCCTTTTCAGGATTCATACCAGAACTACTGTGGTATGTGCTTTTAATTTCTTTTCCTTTTAATGGATGATCTTTTGGATATTTAAAAGTATCGCTACTTACAGACTTATATGGTTTTGTTGGATCGGATAAAGATATTTTTGTAGGTCCTGCTTTTGATCCATAGAACCTTGCATTCTTAGACATTACATCTGGAATAACTGCTTTACCTTTTTTACCAATACCTTTACCATTTGCGTAACCGTAAAATCTTTCGTTACCCGCTTTGTAACCTTGTCTGAAACTTACTTTGTCAAACGGGGCAACGGCTACGTAATCAACATTCTCACGTGCTGCTTTCTGCATCAAATATTTAATTGCATGATCTCCATATGAATCTGATTCTACCATTGGAAAGTAATCTTTTTTATCATCACCGTAAGTATTTCGTCTAGTAGTTAATCTTCTTAATTTTGTATTTATATCTTTCATTGATGCACCGATTGCATTTACTCTACCAAACTCATTGTTAACAAGTGCATCATCCATATCTTTAAGCATCTTACCACGTTGGCTAACAAGTAAATTTAATTCTAGATCAGCATTAAAAGGATTTAATCTTTTTTCGCCTGCTAGTTGTTGGGCTTTAGTCATAGTTTTTGCAATACTTTGATTTACATCAGATTGTATTTCATTAATCATAAATACTTTTTTCCCATCAGGTGTGAACCTTGTATCGTATCTAATATGATAAATATTATTTGTATCACCAATCTCATCACCAAAGTGTCCACCTTTATTCCGAAGTGATGCATTAGTTGGAATATCTTCTGGTAAAGTAAATATAGTTTCTCGGTAATCTTTACCGCCTTGTAATGTGTAATTAGTCTCACCACCATATCTTGTCTTTGTAGCCTGCATTGGTCCAACTTTATTATTTATTTCACCAATAACTTTGTTTAATGCTTTTTTTTCATCTACAGATACTAATCCAGAGTTTGTTAAATTTTTTAATGTATCATTCAAATCTCTTAATGCTGATCTACTTGGAACACCTTCATCAGCTTTTAAATAATATTGTAAATTATCTAATTCATATTTTATGGCATCGTTGTCTTTGTATTTAACTTGTAAATCTCTTACCGTATTTCTTGCATTCTTTGCTGCTACATCAAAGGCTTCCTGTGCACCTTTGTTTACACCAAGTTCTATTGGTTTTAGTCTATTGATAGGATTTAATTTTAACATTGCTCCTATTTCATTAGCATCTAACTTCAAACCAAATTTCTTTGCTGCATATAACAGGCCACCTGTTAGGTCTCCTGCTTCATTGAATACTGCTAAATTAGAATCAAATAATTCTTCTTTGGATACACTAACTTCTTTACCGGCAAAGGGTCCCGAATCGTATTTAAATCTTTTTTGTTCACGAACAGTTTTCTGTGCAGGCTTTCCGAATATTTTAAAGTTTACTTTTCTAGTTGATGTTAAATGATCTAGCCACTCATCTGCCGTGTACTTAGATCTACCCATTCTCATAGCCCAGTCATACGTTGATGAACCAAAAGCAGGTGCCATGTCATCACCCATCTGCAGGGGTTTTGTTTTTTTTAAAACTACTGGTGGGTTTTTTAATTCTTGCTCAACTAACTCTTTCGCTTGTGATTGAGAAGGTTTAGGTGTGTAAGTTATTTGTCTTGTCTGTTCTCCGGTGGCCGGTGTTGCTGAAGGCTTCTTAGCCTTGAGTAATTCCTTCCCCGCTCTAAGTATTGCCTTCAGGGACATTGTCCCTCCTATGTGATTTTAGTAGGTTTCGTTCTACCTAGTTTGCAACCTCTTGCTTTGATCATGGTGCCTGATTTGTAACCCATAGGTTTTTGCATCATGCCACCACCCATTTTTTTAGGTACTTTTTTTCCATACTTCATAAACATTTTATTAGTTTCAGATTTTTCTGCAGGGCCTCCTGAAACTCTTTTAATCATGCCACCACCCATTTTTTTATCTTTTTTCATTTTAGATTTTAAATATTGTTGTGCAGCGACTCCCACAGAACCAACACCTAAAGCTATTTTACCAACAGTAGATGCTCTTAATGCTTTCTTACCTGCTTCTAAAGCCATTTTTCTTTTGTTAAACTGAGATGGAGTTTCTCCAGGTTTAAAACCTTTTGCTTTTCTCATCTCTTCCATAGATGAGTAAGTTTTTTTGCCTTTACCAATTTTTGATCCAGGTTTGACTGAACTAATAACAGGAAGGTCTAGACCACTTCCTCTTTTGTATTTTGCTACACCACCCATTTTTCTACCAGAAACTCTTTTAAGCATTGCAAGTGGAGATAAAAATTCTATACCTTTAGCACCTTTGTCTTTTGCTTTTTTCATAAACATTAAACCAAGATTTGCTTTTGTTACACCACCGTTTTGTAAACCTTTTGCTTTCTTATACTCTTCAACAAGATTGATCGGCATTTTTGAACTCGTTACACCAGGTTTCATTGTTGATTTTTTTTTCATAAATTTTTTTGCACCTGCTGCTCCTAAAACTCCTAGAGCTAAACCAAGCGCGGCTTTGACTGGTTTTACTTTTTTCTTTTCTTCTCTAAGAACAGCGAAATCTTTTTCATCAATAACATTTGGTGGTGGAGCTTTGGCTGCAATCTTTGCTTGGCCACCGGTAAGCATATGTTTTTTTCTCATCTCTCTTTGTTTTTTTAATTTTTTATCGTACATGCTTCCAGCTTTTATAGTCATGTTAACTCCTAATAATATTTATACTCTTTTTCTAATTTCATTGGCTCATCATCCCAATCATCAGAATATGTTGAAACAAATCCACCTTGTCGATATCTTAACACAGCTTGGGTCATAGAATCAACATAGTCATCATACTGACCATTAGGAAACGCTGCACACTCCTCAATTACTTCCTGTGCCCAGTGTTCGTCCAAAGGTGCCCACACCATACCAGACTCAAATACAGGAGCACAACTGTTTATTCTAGTATGCTTGTCTCGTCCTCTAGCTGGAACATAATCAATTACTGGAATTCCTGCACGTCTAAGCTCATGAATAAGCGGTTGTCCTGAAGCTTTAGCTTCAATAATTACGGTTTCCGGTTCCCAGTAATGATATTGCTCTAATGCAACATTTTTTAAATCTGGAAAGTCATACCTACCCTTCATAGCATCTAATAATATAATTGCTTTCTCATAACCTTCTACAGGTTCAAAGACACCCCAAGTGGTGATGGCAGAATAGTCGGCAGTTTCTTTTTTAGAAAATGCAGTATCATAGGATTGTATCACATGGAGCAATCTTGGAAGTTGCTCCTTATTATAATCTTGCCACCATTCCCTTTTTATAATTGCACCCTCTTCTGAGGTTGGGTCCTGCATGTATTGTGCGTTCCAATTTTTTGTAGAGATTGAGGCTTTCACAGAATCTAAATCTTCTTTACTCCAATACTCAGGCCATACAGGTTTATCGTTAGGCATGATTGCAGGAAATGAAATTACTTTCCATTGATCCGCTTTAGTACCACTCTGTGCTTTAACCAACCTTCCTGTTAGATCGTCAGTAGCCCAACGAGTCATAACTACAAGAATACGGCCACCGGGTTGTAAACGCTGTCTGGGTCCTGAACTGTACCATTCGTAAGCACGTTCCATAGCTGTATCCGACAAGGAATCTTGTTCCGTATGTGGATCATCAATGATAAGCAAATCGGCCCCTCGACCTGTGATAGATCCGCCAACACCCGCTGCAAAGTATTCACCACCATGATTGGTTTCCCACCTGCCTTTTGCTTTACTGTCTTCTCTCAATGTAACATTTCCAAATATTTCTTTATACTCCTTGGTGTTCATTAAATTTCTAACTTTGCTACCGAACCTTGAAGCAAGTTCAGCGTTGTGTGATACCTGCATAATTTTTTTCTTTGGATACTTTCCAATATACCAAGCGGGGAATAAATAAGATGCAAATTCAGATTTAGTATGACGTGGAGGCATATTGATCACGAGCCTCTTTGCGTCTCCATCTGCAATATCTTGAAACGCTTCAGCAATAATTTGATGGTGCCCATAGTTCTTTGGGTCCTTTGTTTTACGATATATAAAATCTTGCCAGACAGACTCTGCAAAAATTAAAAAATTATCCTGGCATAACTTGATCCACTCCAACTGCTTTTTCAGAATAATATCTTTTAATTCGTCTTCAGTTAAGTTTTCTATTTTCATCTCGTTTGGGACCCTAGTATATTTGTATATCCTACTTTGTAAACCCTTTCGCCTCAAAAAACCCAGCCAGGCAACGCGAAACCTGATGCTGTAAAAACTAAAAACGATTTTAAGATTGATTATGAGCCTTGCTATGCAAGGTATAGGATAGATACACCAATGGCGTCAGTTAAGACGCCATTGGTTATGGGTTAGTTATTCGTTGTTATGTATCGCTTGAACAAGTGTACTAAACTTTTTAAGTACATTGTCTTTGAACTCATCTACAACAGGGTTGCCAACGTTCTCAAGTATGTGCTTTTCACACTCGCCCATTAGCAACTGAAACATTATTTCATAGTTGAGTTGTTTTTTCTGTCCATTGTCCACCACCATGTCAGCAAGTGAAGTAGGTGCATTAGAGTTTAACTTCTCACTCAATACATTTGCAATATTAATCAAATCATTATTGGGCATTTGATACCTCGCCAATAGCTTTATACTCACAATAAGCAATTTGCTTTTGGTGTTCATTCCATAAATCTAAATGTGCTAATTTAAATTTATCTTTGTCAAAAGATTTTCTAACTCGGTTAATCTTTTGCAATCCAAAACTATTTCCATGCTCATCTTGAACAATAACTAGATTTTGGTTTGTTCTATCAAATAGATTAACCACATGCTCTTTCATGCTATCTAACTCTTTGTTAAGTCTATTTGCTTTTAGCTTTAGTGTTGCATATGCAAGAACTATTTTTTTTTCGTCTTGCTTTAGCTTTTTTGCGTTTTGCATTTTTACCTCTTTGTTAAGTTATGTATTTTTATAAATACTCTATTCTTATATATCTTATCAAATCTTATTCAATAGTTAATTTAACTTTTTTTTAATTTCTTTTTTAAGATATTCATTAAAGTGTTGTTCCAAAAATTTAGCAAAACCACTAAAAGCATTTGTGTCCTCATCAGTTATTATTGATATTATTTTTTCTTCCCGTGCCGTCCCCTGTTGTTGTTTAGTTTTATTATCTTTCTTATTTCCACCACGAGAACGAGACGAGGCGACAATAGTCGCCTCGTTAATTTTATCTTTAGCCATTACCAACTACACCAATATTCAACGACCTTTTTATCGTTGATAGCTTGTTCGCAAAATTTAAGGAACTTGATATCTTGTTCCTTGTACTCTTTCACGCTTTCCTCTTGGAACTGTTGCCCCCAGAAAAATCCGTCTTCAGCTACATAATCTTTATAACCCTCTTGTATTTGTTCGGCTAATTCTTTGGCAACCTCTTGAGTGATATAGACAGGGGCTTCACAATCAGAATTAAAACCTAAATGTGATAACATTCCGTCATGCTCATGGTGTTGGTTTTGTTCGTCCCATTTCTTCGCCATGAACTGTTGAAGTCTTGCGTGTTTTCTCCACACAAAAACTTTTGATTGTTCCTCTTGATCATCAGAATAGTATTTGTCCCAATCTACCTTTTGACCTCGTAGGTGTGCGTGTTGATCTAGTCCCATAACTTTTTCTCCTTGTTTAATTGTTTGCGTGGTTGAGTTGCGATATCTTCGTTTGCCGATGTACATATCTCAACCACAACTATCTCTTATCATCTCCCATTACCTAATACAACAATTATCTTTTAGAATTATTCTAAAGTAGAAACCAAATTTTTTACCAGCAGGTGTTCGCGCAGGGGGGTGAGCTCCATAGTAATCCAACACAGATGTTATCCATTACTTCAAACGACACCGAGCTTTACCATCAGCTTCCCAGCGCCAGTCCTGTACTCCAGCAGTACTCTCTGCGCAGGGGGGTGCAACTCTACAAACGAGACCGAGATAGGACATCACAAGATTCCAACGAGCGAGAGCATCAGGATCCCAGTGCCAGCTAATGTGAAACCGGGAAACATAAACAGAAGGCACAGCCAAACGACAACGAAGGTCATGTAGAAGCTCCAGCTGCAGGTGCCAGTTCATGCAGCTCCTGGGCCCGAACTTCGACCGCCCACCAAACGAGATCATTGAGTAAATGCCTTAACGAGCTTGGATCTTTAGATATATGCTGTAGAAACTCACCGTTCTTCAGTCCAGCTGCATCCGCGTGGTCCTGGACCAGCTGCCAGATCTCCTCCTGATGGTGATCATGAAACGAAGTTGTTTCATCGTAGTATACGATACCAGCGACACCTCCTGAACAGCCGTGTTTAGCTATGTCTGCAATTAATCCTATATCCTGCTTTTCGTACTCTGCGAGGCATTCCTTTATGCTTGGCATTAGAAACCATTCTTTCAGTTCATCAGTCATCGTTCACCTCTGACTCTTTCCATGTATTTCCGTTTGCAATGCAGCGCGTGCCTGGTCCACCAGTCAGTGCGTATACTTTTCCTGGTTCAGGTTTGTTGGCCTCTTCAACGTCATTGTGTGGGACGGTTTCTTGAATTGATTTTTCTTTGCTCATGTAGTTCTCCTTTGGTTAAGGTCCCTGAGCTGTCCGGAATTAGTACACCCTTCAGGGACCAGCTGTACATATAAGATACGATGGGATACCTGTCAAGGCCTTTCTTTGATTTTTTTTAATCTTTCTTCGAACGACCATTTCTTTTCCGTAGGAAGTTCTTTTACCATCTGAGTTACCAGCTCCTGAAGGTCAGTCACCTGCTGCTGGAGCTCATCTACTCTCTTGCTGTAGGAACGAGCTTTGTTCTCTCCTCGAACGAGATCGAGGGCATCGAAATCTATTGCCATTGTTTCTCCTTTGTTTAGTCTGACCATACGACATCATGGGATACCTGTCAACCACGAAGTTTTCCCGAAGGAGATCCCAGTACCCCCTGAAGCTCACGCTGCGGGGACGTCACCAGTGGCCAGTAAACGAGAACGAGGTTTGTCCATAAACGAGAACGAGAAACGACAGCTTCACCTGCTGCTGGATCCCAGGCCACTGAACAAACAAAGAGGGAAAAGTTCAGTGGCCAGGGAACGAGAACGAGAGCTACGCTGCATCAGGAGGCAGGGCCAGCTCCTGAAGGATGCGCTGCTGGACCGTTGGCCATTGTAACGGGAACGAGAACGAGGCAAACGGGATCAGTGAACGAGCATCAGTGAACACGGACACCGGTCTGTACAGTTTAAGAGACTTCTGCAAGAGGGTCTCTTTCAAGATAATTACTTTGCCACCTGCCATAATATATTTGTTAATCCATACGATCTGCCACTTATTTAGCTTAGGATAACTTAATGAATCTGATTTGAGTTCTATCCAAAAAACCTGTGAATCTGTAACAGCATGAATATCAGGAATACCATTAATTGTGCTAGATTCTATGCGGGTAAGAAAGCAATCAGTCAGTCCTTTTTTTACTTTCTGCCATAGTCTAGTTTCCCCATTTTTGTTAGACATGATTGAGTAAGTTTTTTATATTTTTATTTTCCTAATTGATTTAATCACTGCTGTTGGAATAATAGTTGTATTACCAATATTGTCAAATGTAGGCTTATCTTTTGATTTAATGTAATCACTAAATATTCTTGTAATGCCATTCTTTTGACTTAACAAATACCCTTTAGATACACATACAGGCA
>Ga0209348_1000585_pt1 | contig 18718 bp, 12 predicted proteins | sample ETNvirenome_2_30_FD_184065 | JGI IMG/M metagenome (GOLD analysis project Ga0209348, IMG submission 184065) | Marine viral communities from the Pacific Ocean - ETNP_2_30 (SPAdes) (version 2) | ecosystem: Environmental > Aquatic > Marine > Oceanic | place: Pacific Ocean | collected 2013-06-22
CTTCTACAGAGAAGGTTGTATCTGATGCTGCAATGTCTCCAGAAGGAGTTACATTTGAGCCTGACCAGCTTTTGACTTCTGATCCAAATACCTGTGTTTGCTTGACTTCTTGGACTGTTTGAGTGGTAGTTGTCGTTGAGTTCATAGACCCCTGTGTGAACTGAGGGGTTACTGTGTTTGCTCTCGCTACTGCGGGTGACAACAGTGCTAAGAGAAGAATCCATTTCTTCATGTTTTTGGTTTATTTATAGATGTTCCGTTACCGTTTCCATTCTTCTTACCATTGCCCGTAGACAGCCCGAAAGTGGCTAGTGCCCCCGTAAAAATGCTGGCTACGAAAGTGATATCAGAGGATGCACCTAAAGGTTTTTTAACCATAGGTAGCTCAACATAATTTAAAGTGATGATAAATCCACTCCAAATAACAACACCAAGGCGCACCATTGCACCAAGTATTTGCATCTGTTCTTCATGGTCATCTACGTTTTCTTTTAGTTTGGTAAGGAGTCCCTTTTTTTCGGAGGTTTTTGCTTCCATTTATCTACTTTTGCTTGTATTGATTTCTGTAGTTTCTTTTTAATAGTGTTAAAAAAAGGTTGTGCAAAAGTTGTAACTGCCACCGCACTTACGGCTGCATAAGTTGCAGCCATAACTACTTCAGTTGTAGGAAGTGGTACTTCAAAATTAAAATATGGTACTTCAAATTTTGGAGTAGGTGCTGGTTGTTCAGTCTTTTCTTTTGTCTTAGATTTTGTTTCTTTAGGTTTACGTAAATCACTAGGAGGTACGACTAAAGGTTTATAGGATGGAATATCAGCTGTAGGTAAATCTAATGCTGGAGTGGGATATTGCTGGGCGGGAGGTAAGGCTAAGGTTGGAAGGTGGATTGCTTCACCTAGCTCCAAGGCTTACCAACACCATAAACAGGTGTTTTCTGTGCAGAGATGTTTGCATCTATTGCAGCTTCTATATTTGCTACAGTGCCTGCATTATCTGCATCTAGTTTTGCTTTAACCCATCCAATAACAGTTGCTTCTGTTAAGTCACCATAAGGTACAAGAGTGTCTGGCTTTGGTAAATCTACTTCACCAGTAGCTCTTGTTGTATAAGTACCATCAGTACCATTAACTCTATAGATAACTTTATTTACGTATCCATCTGCAAGTTCGCGTTGAAGTGTATTCACTTCCCAAGTTTTTGTTGCCATTGTTGTTAATTAATTTCTGTAAGATTAAATTTGTATTTTTTACCGCTTATACGGTTAATAAGAAATAAATCAGATTCTCCTTCTTGCATAGTCCAATTACCTTTAGTACCATCTACTTCATTCCCAGAAATTGCATTGAGGTTAGACATATTGAGATCTCCAGTAGTAACTGAACCTGTAACTGTTAAATTACCACTAGAATCAAGATTCATTTTACGACCATTATTAAATCTAAAATCTAAATCATTAGACTCTGAATAATCATTATGAATTGTCCAATCTGTATTGTCATTATCATTAGAAGTTAGCTTTAGTACAGCATCATTAGCAGCGGCTCTAATTTCAAAAGTAGAAAAATTACTAGACTCTACTTTTGCTCCATAACTTTGAGTGCTTAACTTTGGACTGGCGTCGTAATAAAGTGTAGTAGAACTGTTGCCAGTAGCTTTTATATTGTTTTCCCAATTACCATCCGCATAATTTTGATGAAATATAGAATCATTATCTGAAGCAATAATTCTGTACTGATCATTATTATCATCTCCTTGATCTGCGTGTAAATATAAAGCACTTGAACCACCTTCTCCACCTTTTATGTATATACTTCCTTCTCCAGCATCGGTCATTGCTTGGATACCATCAGCTGTTGTTGTTAAAGCTTCAGTTCCATTATGATAAAGTTTTACTGATCCATCTACAATGGCACGAACCATATGTTCAAAAGTACCACCTTTAGAAAGTTGTATTTCACCAGCAGTGCTTTGTATAGATAAATTACCTGTTCCACCTTCATAAATAAGGCTGTTATTTCCATCATGGAAAATTTCTAGGTCTCCACCATCTCCAAAAATACCTCTAACGTTATCATTGGATTTCCAACCATTTGAGGTTGTTTGAAATTTAGGATTATTGTCAAAATATAACTCTACTCCTCCGTCAGAATAACAAACAATAGACTGTTCACCAGATTTTGCTTGTAGTTTAATTTGATCTGAGTCATTACCTCTAATATGTAAATTACCAGTACCAGTATTATGAATGTTGCTATGACTTCCGTCGTGGTCAATTACAAGATCCGATCCAGTTCCAAAAGTAGCTTTAGTATTATCTGTCCACCTCATTTGATCGTTAGCTGGATCCCAAATTACATCTTTACCAGCGTTTGTATTGTTATCAAATTTAGCTTCTCTTACAAAAGCAACTCCATAAGAAGTTGTTTCTAGCTTTTTATCGTTGTCATAAAAGAGTTCTACGGCTCCATTTTCAAGAAATCTTGCTAAATTTTCATCATCAGCAGCATTTCTAAATTCGCCTACATTGGTTGCAAGTCTTAAATTACCAGTGCCAGAGTCTTTTATGTAACTTGTATTAGCATCATGATAAAGTTGAAGATCTTCACTATCACCAATACGTATTCTCTCATTATCTCCGACCCTTAAACCATCAGAATATAATTCTCCTGTAACTTGAACTCCAAAACTTTTAGTCTCTAGTTTCTTTTCGTTGTCGTGGTAGAGTTCTACCGCTCCATCAGGTTTACATATAATTGCGTTTTGACTATCAGCCAAAATTTTTACTTCATGATCACCTGTTGTATATAGATATAAATCACTGCCGTTGTTAATTATTCTGCTGTCAGATCCATTATGTTTTATTTGCAGATCATGACTATTACCAAAAACTATTTGTTGGTTGTCATCTATTGAAAGTAAACCAGTAATATCAACATTACCTGTAACATTAATTCCATTGCTTTTTGTTGCTAGTTTTCCAGCACCATTAAAAAAAAGCTCAACAGAACCATCTATAGTTGCTACAAGCATATTTTCACTTGTGCCCTTATTAAGTTGAATACTGTTAGAGTCGGTTTCTAATAATAAAGAACCAGTATTGTTATGAACTCTTGAGTGAGTGCCATCGTGCTTAATTTCTAGATCATTACTATTACCAAACAACATGTCAGTGCTGTCACTAAACTGTCTAGCAACAGCATCTACCCAAGCAGCTCCGGTATAAACTCTGAACTTATTAGTGGTAGTATTAAATATTAAATCTCCAGCATTAAGACTGGTTGTAGGATCTGAGTTAACAATCCTATAAACATTCGCAAAGTTTTGTATTTGGTCTAAGTTACTTGCAGCTGTGTTTACACTGGTAATGCTTCCAGCAACTGAAGTTACATTAGAGTTGTTTGCACTAACTACCTGTACATCATTGTTAATGCCAGATACTGTTTGTACATGAGATGATATCCCTGCAACTGTAGCTATCTCATTAGGTATAGCAGATACAGCTGTAACGCTGGTAGCGTCAGGAGATAATCTGTGGAATGTATATGTATGAGTTGTTCCTGTTGTTTCAACGATGACACCATAACCAGCGGGTAGGACCGTAGTACCTAAACCAGTAATAGTTACATCATTTCCTGATCCAGCTCCATTTGTTATTACAACTGAACCACCACTTGGTGTTCGTGCTGAAGCTATGGATTTAATAGAGACAAGCGTACCTGTACCGTTATTAACATCAGGGTTTGTAGCCGGGAAACTTGTTTCGTTTGCAATAGGTACAAAACCACCTACATCATCAACTAAGTCAACAATACGTGCATCAATAGCAGCTGTTGTAGCAATAAAGTTATCACTACCAGACCATGTAGCTCCACTTGTTATAGTTTCACTACTGTCTTGTCTAAAGTATCTAGTATCTAGTTGACCGTTGTTTAATTCAGCTTCAGTAAAATATCTATTATCTAAAGCTCCATTATTTAATTCAGTTTCTGTGAAGTAGCGGTTGTCTAATTGACCACCATCTAATTCTGTTTCTGTATAGTAAAGATTATTTAGTTGTCCTCCACTGAGTTCTGTTTCAGTGAAATATCTGTTGTCTAACTGTCCCGCATTAAGTTCAGTTTCGGTGTAGTATCTATTGTCTAAATTGACAGAACCAGCCGATGTAACGTGACCCTGAGCTGAGATAGTTATATCTTGTACAACATTTCCACCACTGTTATTAATGGTTGTATTTGCACCACTAACATTGTGATTTATAGTGATTTGACCACCACTCGCAGATTTTGATAAATCAGTACCGACTAAGACGTCAGATTCTATAGCAGTATCAATAGTTGAATCTAATGTTGTTTTATTAACAGCATCAGTTCCGCTACTGGGATTACCAAGGTTAGTGATTTTGTTATTACCAAGGCTTAAGTCACCTTGCATAGCATCATCACCAAGTGTGCTCATAGCGTTGTTATCAACCTCTTGAGCAACGTATAGAATCTGGTCTATATTGTCGTTTAGATCTTCAGCCTTAATTGCAGATCCGGGATAGAATGTCGCCTTTTTATTGTCGTTATCTGTATCTCGGAATATTAAGACAGTAGCTCCATTAGCTGGAGCTGAGTTCATTTGTACTGTTGTAGCGTTGGCGAGAGAGTATTCAGTTGTCGCTTGCGTAACACCGTTAATTTTAACCTTAACGTCTGTTGTTGCTAAATATGGAAATGTAAAAGAGTATAGAACGGTATTGCCGTTCCCTGTGTATTGAGTTTGTGTGACAGCCATTTACGCTAAAAAAGTGTTTGACTGGGCGGATTATTTATTTGGGTAGGTTTTTAATTTTTTCAATTTCTTGTTTTGTTCTTTCCTCAGTTACGTAGTCGCCTATCTTTCTGGAACGATCTCCAATCATACCTAATTCATGTTCTCTAGTAAGAATTGATGCTTTACCACCAACTGCGTCGTCTTGTAATAACAAAGCCCAAGCTCTTTTCTTGGCATTACTTAAAACACTTCTAAATTGATCAGCATGTAGAGTTTGTCTGGGTTCATAATTTTCACCAGCTGCTCTATCTTTTTCCATTTCGATAATGGATTCTTTAATCTGAGGATATCTTTGTATCATGTCGGTGAGTTCTGCTTCCACATTTTCCTGTCCCATGTAGAACTGAAACTTAGATTTAAGATCAGGATGACCTTCTAAGTTTTCACCATTTGGTCCAGTATTAAATGTTTGTTTTAGGTTTACACCACTTCTAAATAAAAGTTCTCTAGTTTCATTAGAGGTTCCTATGTTTACATTAAAAGGTAATATACCGTTCATTAATCTAGTCATAGGTTCCCAGTCTCTGAGAATCTCACCATTTAATTGGTCATATCTATAAGGAAGCATTTTTCCTTTAACAAAAACATCAGCCCAAAGGTTTCTGTTTTGAATACTTTGCCAGAATCCAGACTCTAATTCACGCATACCGGGAGATAATAATTTACCAATCTCGTTACGCATAGAACCAAGTGGTATCTGGTTGTTTACAAAGTTAGCTGCAACTCTAGGAGCATCAGCACCTTGTGAGGTTAGTAGATCAGATAGTTGTAGTAATCCAGCAAGGAATGATTTATTAACTATGTTTGCTTGTAATAAGTAAGAAACCTTACCAAAGTTATTTGATGTCCATTCATCTCCCATTACTTTTTGAGAGTCAACAATATCAGCTACAAAACCTAGTATTCCATTAAATGGTTCTAGAGATTCGTAACTAACATAAGAATCACCAATTTTAATTGATCTAGGTTGCCAACCAAATGCTTGCCATGTACTTCTAAGTCCTCTATCAGGAGGTCCATTACCGGTTATATTGCCGTTTAGTGCAGCCCATGCAACCATACTGGTAAAGCCATAACTAATAGCCTGTCTACCACGCATAGTAGCTTTAGCTATTTCATGATCACTTGCTGATTTAATTCCATATTGTAGTAAGTCTGGATGATTCCATTCTTTACCCATTATGTCAGCATGTTCTTTAATAAATGAGTTAAGGATAGGTGTGTACTTTGATGTCATAGTCAAAGCGTTTACACCAGTTCTTGCAAACAGAAAGAAAGGTCTAAAGAATGGTGCTTGATCGAACATCTTATCTAATGACTTAGCAAACCCTTTTAACTCCTGAGTTAGCTTTGCTTCATCAGCAGCAAACTTTGCCATCTCATCTGATAGACGTCCATCACCATCAAATACCTTACCTTCAAAATCAACTTCAGCTGCCCTAACTAAATCATCTAGATCTGCGTCAGAAACAACAATTCCTTTATCATTTATTTTTTTATATACGTTTTCAAAAGCTAGTTGTCTTTGTCTACCTCTACCTATTATTTGAGTAAAAAAGGTATCCATTGATCTCATTATTCGAGGACCATAGTTAAAGATTGGTATTTTGTTAATACCTCTTAGAGCGTCAGCAAACTTAGCACTAGCCATATCACCAGCAGTTCCATAAGAACTAGCCCATGACATCATCTGTTCCCACTCTTCATCTTTTCTATTTTTTATATATCCTCTAAATCCATCTTCTTTCATTGAATAAGATTGGAAGTCAGCAACTGCTTTTTTCCAAGCTTCATTTCTAGCTTCAACCATTCCACCAATATTATGGAATGCTCCTCTCATAACAGTGTCATCAGATCTACCTAGAGCACCAAGCATGGTTGCAACAGGACGCATAACAGTTCCCAAACCAGTACCTACTAATGCACGCACAGGTGTTTTAGGACCAGACAACATAGAGTTAACACCCATAGTCATCATTTCGTTTAAGATTGCGTTCCTCTGATATACATCACCTTGCTTATATCCTCTAAGCTTACGTTTAAAGAACTCATTAAAGTCTTTAAATGTCTGAGAACTCCCATTACTTTCAGCAGTGAAATGAAGATAACCTTCTAATAAAGCATTGTCAGGATCATTCTTAAGTACTTCTTTTAAAGTAGCAGCTTCAGCAGCTGCATCATCAGAAGCTCTAGCAATTAATTCTTTTCTAGATATAGCTCCACCACCATAAGACCTAAGTTCAGCAGAACTAGCTAAACTAGCTTCTTTTCTTAGTCTTCCTAGTGCAGAGTGTCTAGCTAATATTCCATCTAATAATGAACCATTAGCAGATACATCTATTTTTTCAGCAACACTTAATGCAGCTTTAGCTAAGTCTCTAGCTTCATATGCTAGTTGACCTCTAATTAAATCCATTGACTTTAACTGTACTGGACTTAAATAATGAAGAACTTCTCCATCAGCTAATTCAGTAGCAGCTCGTGGATCTCCTATATAGTTAAGAACATCTTGCTCAGGAATATCCATTAATCTGGAATGACCTGAGTCATCCATAAATTTAAGTAGGTCTACCGAAGCTCTTTTAAAATCACGATCTAGTGCATCGTTAGTTACTTTGCTAGATAATCTTTGAAAAGCTGGACTAGCTTGTAAGGTTTTACTTAGAGAATTTATTTCTTCAAGCATTACACCCGGAGCTGTATATTCAGTTCTACGTATATTTGCTTCAGTCATGGTTCCTCTAGGAGCACCATACTTTTGAGTAGGATTATTACGGATTTCGATCATATCTCTGACACCTTCTACAGGATTATCTGTAGAGCTTAATGCTTGGTTATCAGTTATATCTCCACCTTTGTAATAAGCTGGATTTGATCTTGGTCCGCCAGTAGCTAAGTCAAACTCAAGTTGCTCTTGTTGTAAATCAACATTAGCTTCACCTTGTTTTCTAGCTCTACTGGTTAAATCTCTATACTCGCCCCATTCAATTTCATTCTTTTCAGCAAACTCATTCATCTTTTGTTGCTGTACTTCGGGCTTTAACCTTTCCCAACTTTTATTCTTTTTAAGAAATTGATCTTTAGGAAGTGGAGTATCGTTACCTAGTTTCTTTAAATCGTTAGTGTACCTACGATAAACAGCTTTCTCATATACCTGTCTAGCACCTTTAAGAACAGCTGCTTCTTTAGCTACATAGTCAATATCTGAGCTTTCATCTAATGCTTTAATAAGTTCATCTTTATTACCTGTAACTGCTTTCTGTGTTTTTTTAGCACTTGTTGAGTATGCTCGCACACCCCAACCAGCAGCTTCAAAAGCAACATCCATCAGTCCACCAATACCTAATCCTTCTCCCATGTTGTAGAAAGCTTTCATAGCTGGTGACATAGTTTCCTTTGTAGCCAAAGGTTCTAAAATACCAGCTTTATTAGGAAAGGTATCAACTAAAACTCTAGTTAAGTTTGATTCTTGTGATTGATTACTTATTAGATCATAAGTAGCACCAGATGCTGCGGACATACCAATACGTCCAGCTCTACTAAGCTTTGCTGCTGCTGCTATTCCTTTTAATCCTTTAGCACCCCACAATATCTTTCCCGTACCTACAGTACCTCCAACAAATTCAATACCAGTTCTTAAAAACTTACCCCATCTTGTTTCAGTAATAGGTGCATTTTTTATTAACCAAGGAGCATCATATTTATATGGATTATTAGGATCAGTTGGTTGGTAAAACTTCTTATCTAATAGTTTAGGTAATGAAGCAATACTGTTATAGATATCTATACCACCACCAACTATTGCATCTCCTACTTCTTGTATGTTTTCTTTTAAACCAAATTCTTTAGGATCTTTTGGTTGTGTAGTTTCGTTAGTTGTCTTGTCTATAGGTGCAACTTGTGTTTGTTCTCTGCGTTTACGAATATCCTCAGATACCTCAAACAGACCTTTATTGTTATACGAATCCATTATTCAAATCCCATCAAAAATAAATTCTGTGTTTCAAAGGTCAAGTCATCCCAATTCAAACCTTTAGATGCTGCTGTTGCTGCAATAACTGTTTCTTTTGCTTTTTGAAATCTTTGTTTTCTTCCAGTATTTTGATTATCAGCTGTTATTACATCTCTAATTTTGTCTACAAGAAACTTACCAGCAAGAGGTATGTTACCCTGAGCTTCTATATTGGAAGCTTGTACAACTAAATTAGTTACAGCTTTATCAAACGCAGCTACATTTTTCTGTCTACTTGCATCTGTACCTCTAGTACCTCTGCTTTTTCTTAGTTTCTTCTTTTGTTTTTGCATCCAATTAAAAGGTAAGGTATATGATTGACCTACACTAGGTATTCCATCATCTATAGCTTTTGCAAACAGCTTTGTGGTTTGGTCATACATCTTGTGTTTAGCTATATCAAGGAGATTAGCTTTTGTTAAAAAAGTACTACCAGTTAAATTTCCTGCTGATATTTCTCTACGTAAATCTTCTTTATCTATATTAAAACCACTTATTGAAAACACTTGACCTGATTGCATAAAATTAAATATGCCATCAACAGTTGTTTCTTCTAAGTTAATTTCTTTTATTCCAGTAGGTGTACGTATGGCTTTATCAGGGTCATTCTTACTAGCAATTTCTTTATCCATCATTACAGCTTCAACAATAGAATCCATAACTTCAAACTCATTTCCTTCTTTAGCAGCTGTAGCTTTTAAAGCATTTACAGTTTTAGCTTGAGTAGGAAAATTATTCATTTCTTTTTTAAAGTCTGGATGAACATGTTGATGCAGTATCTGAGCACCTTTATATTCAATCTCTTTAATACCGTTAGCTTTTAATCTTCCATTAACTATTTCAATAGGATCTAAAACACCGTTTGCTGCTTGGTATAAATCTATAACAACATCAGGAAGTGCTCCACCGTTTTGTACAGCATTAATTATTTGTTGATCCATCTCTTCAGTTAAGAAGTCTTTGTCATTAATTAATGCAAGGTCAGATGGTAATTGATCTCTTATTCTAATCTTTGCAGCTGATTGATGTAGGTCATCTAACTTACGAAATTTTGCTTCTACTCCTACTCCATCAACTTGATAAAAACCTGACTTTGCATCCATGGTTCTTATGTAGTCTTGCAGAGCTAAACTTGCTACACCTGTGGTATCACCTTTAGGATTACCATTGGCATCCACAGCAACATTCTTATCCATGTAATCAAATAGATAGTTATAAAAATGTTTTTTTGAATGGGGCATCATGCCATCGATCTGAGTAGTACCAAATTGATCTTTGCTTTTTAAACCTGATAATGCTTTAAGTTCTTGCCTTAATAACTTATCTACTTCTTTATCAAACTCAGGTCCATCAATTCCTCTACCTTCAGCAGTTTTAAGAAATAGTCGTTTTTTTATTGAATATGGCATAGCTTCAGAACTAAGCTCATTCATGGTAAATCTACCTTTATTTGCCAAGGTAAGTTTTGCCCAACCATCCCATTTATCTACTGAATACTCTTCTTCTGAACGATTAGCTCCATCAATAAATATTTTACCGTAATTAGTCTTTTCAAAATCTTGCATGCTTATATGGTCTTGCTGTGCCATATCCTCCATAATTTTTTTATAGAGTGCTGGACTTTTTACATAACCTTGTTGCTCCATTCTCTGGATAACGCCAGCATATCTTTCAAAGTCTCGCTTTGCTTTTTCAAAATTATTACGATCATCTTGTATAAGTCGTTTTTCTAAAGTCTTTTCAATAGGATCAAACCTTTTCCAAAACTTTTCACCAAGAGTAGTTTCTTTACCGTCAACTATTATCTTTGTAGCTTTTAGTTGTTGTAGATATTGTTCAGTGTATTGTTTATTAAGATTCTCTTTAAAACCATTATGTAAATGTGTGAAAGCAGTATTTATAATTCCAGCTCTATCAGGAGCTAAATTAGCAGTATTAAATATTTGTACTGGATTTTCTTTCCACATTAACTTGTAAGATTTACCTTCGTTTTTATATGCTTCTTCTTCTTGGTTCTTCTCTACATGAATATTGATTGATCTTCTTTCTTCGCCAGCATACGCATCTATTTCTTTTCTAATTACATTTGCAATAAAGTCATCACCAAACTTTCGCCTGCCTTCTTCATCAAAAGCAAATGAACCTTCGTATTTTTTACGCCATTCAGTTAAGTAGGCAGATAATGTTGCTCTATCAGCATTAGGATCTTTAACAGCTTCGTTATATGTCAGACCATTTAACTTTTCAGTTTGTCTAAATTCAGACCAGCTTTTACGCATAGTGTTGAACACATGAGTGTCAACCATGTCATGCTGAATAGCTCTTAATTCATAAGCAGAAAAATTCTTGCGAATCTGTTGCTTTAATTCTGGCATCTTCTGCTTAAGAATCTCACCAACTGACCACCCTTGAGCTGTTAGATCTACGAACTTTTGGTATTGTTCTGCACCTAACATCTCACTTAAATCAATATTTAGTGAGGACTTTTTCTCAAGAATCTTTTGGAATCTCTGCTGATTAAATTGACCAAATGCTTGTATAGCTTTAGGTGCTAAATCTTTTAATTTTTCAAACCTTTCATAATTTAATTTAGCTTCTCTTATCTTTACATCTTGATCTAATACACGCTGCTTATAATGCTGCATCTCAGCATCATGGTAAGCCTGTCTAAATTCTTGAGCTAAATTAAAATTCAGATCTCTTTGCTGTTCTTCTTTCCTATTGTTTTCTTTTAGTGATTGTAAAACTTCACTTCTGTTTTGTTGGTTCTGATCACGTACTTCACGCATCCCACGTAGGGTTCGTTCGGTTTCATCTTGTATTTTCCAAGTTTCATCGGGAACCTGATTTGGGTCAAAACCTTTTCTTTGGGCGTACCCAGAAAAAGATAAATTCCTCATTGTATTTAATTTTTAAAATAATCCAAATAAAGCTGATCCAATACCTATTGCTATTCCAGCTGGACCACCTAACATAGAAGCTGCTGCTATTCCACTGGTAACACCAGTTAATGCAGCTCCGGGAAGAGCTTGTCCAAATGACACATTAGATTGCATTGCACCTTCTATTGGAGGTGGTCCAACTTCTGGAGCCATTGGATCTTGGTATATAGCTTCTGGTAATTCAATAGGTCTAAAGTTTTCTAGATCTACTAAGTTTCTACCTTTAGAAGGATCTAACATTCTTCTGGCTTCTGCGTTGAGATCTGCTTGTCTCTTAGCTTTGTATGCATCTTTCTGGTTCATTTCAGAAGCTCTAACAGCACTTTCTAATTGAGTACGTATTATGTCTTGGTTTGTTTTAAATCTTGATCCGAGCATATCTAAATCAAAATCCATCTTCTTAAGACTTAAACCAGTTTCAGTTTGTGCAGATGTAAGTTCATTTTCTAATTTACGTACATCAAGACTTGCATTCTCAACATTATTCATGACGCCCTGTTGTATTTCATCAAGACTTATCTGACCTTTAGCATCACTCATTTTTAAGCCACGATCAATTTCGCCAACATTAAGCATTGCTTTATTAATGTTTTCAACTGTCTTAAAATTTATTTGTTGTTCAGCAATAGCTGCTCTTTGTACAGTGTTTAAAGCTGTTAATCTATTCTGCTTCATTCTTGCACCAGCAACATCTTGACCTCTTATAAGAGATTCAGCTAAGTAGTTGTTTTGCCTACCTAGTTCAGCCAAAATACCTTGCACAGCTTTACCTTGTGATCTACCAGCTTGTGTAAGTTGTGCTTGACCCTGTGCTCGTAATGCTTGTACTTCTTGATCTTCTATTTGTTTAGCAGTATCTAATGCTTGCTTATTACTTTCTCTCCTAAGCATTTCATTTTGAAATTCTAATGCTTGAGTTTGAGTTCTCGTATCTAAGTTAAGACGTTCTTTTGCAAATCTGTTTTCTGCTTCTTTAGAAGCTAAATCTAAATATTGAGTTGCTGTTTGATATCTACCTTTACCTCTACCATCTAAAATATCTAATTGTTTAGCAGCAGTAGAGTAACCAGCACCTCTAGTGCTTTGTTTTAAATTAGTTAGTTGTTTCTGTTTTTGATACTCAATAGTATTTTCTCTATTAAGAAGACCTAGTTTAGCTTGTGTTTTATTAAAACCAGCTGTCCCGGTAGCTTCATAAAGATCTTCAATAATACCTTGATTTTGAAAAGCTGATTCAATAAATCTTTCATTTAAAACAGCACGTTCCCTAGCTAGTGAATCTTGATATTCAAGTTCATTAACATCTAACTGACTTTCATACTGTTCTGTATTTTTATTAAATAATCTATCTTCCTGATCCCACTGAAACTGTTGCATGGACTTGCCTTGCTCCCAGTTCTGGTTGGCAGTCTCTTCTTGATAATCTCTAGTTTCTTGATCAGCTTGTTTTCTTAAGTTTAAAGATTCAAGTTGGTATTCATATTGGTTATTAAGTACACCAGATTTTGTTCCATCTTCATCAAATTGCTGTACAAAATTACCATCAGCATCTCTCTCTAAACCATATTGAAACTCATAATTCTTTAGATCGTATTCATATTGTCTACGTTGTTGTTCATTTTGATGATCAATAATTTTGTTTTGCGCGCTTCGACCTCCACTCATTTATGCCCTCCTGTAGAAACGTGGTGAGTAATATCCTTCCCACATCATCGAAGCCAATGAAACAGGGAATGGTGAATCGCTTGAAACTTTTAATTCAAAGTTTGTATTGCGTTGGTGAATAGGTACTGTTACAACCGTCTGGTTTGCCAGAGGTACGTCATTAGCTAAATAGAAATTAGCTAGTGCAATAGGCTGTACATCGTTATATTCAGCAGCACCATTTCTTTTTAATTTAAAACCTAATACTCCAGACAAACCTGTAGAGAACTTCATTCGTGCCACAGTTAAGTTAGCTGTAAAGTCAGTTTGTGTACCGTTAGGGTCTAACTTGTAATAGGTAGTTGGTAATTGAACGTCGAATGTATATTTAAAACCAACAATAACTTTGCTGGCTACACTCGTTAAATTTTTAAAAGGTACTTTGTAGTAGGTTCCTGTGCCATCTGTAGCAATGGTAGGTGTGATAGTAAATCCAGATTCCACATAAGTTTGGTTCTGTAAATCACTAGCATCACTACCAATTACAAGGACGGGAGACAAAGTGTTTACATTATTAAAAGGTATATAACATTTACTAAAAGGATTTAATGGATCTGTCTGGTCATAAACAACTGAACTAGCAGTTGCATATAAATCCACACAAGGATTCATTTTATCTCCATCAGAGTTTACAAGAATAGATTCTTCTGGAGTCTGGTTAAGACTGGCACTGCATAGAGTGTACTGTCCGCCTTGCATTGTGACGGCATACATAACGTCTGAGTCTACTGCAAGTGTTTGTACTTTTCCGGGTAAACTCCATCTAAACCAAGCTTGCATAACTTCTTGTTGTCCATCACTATATGTTCTATAGAAATAAACATCATTAGCTGTTGCACCCCACATCGCAATAAAGCTGTTCTGTGGACTAGCTATTAAATTAGTTATTGTACTTGGTATATATTCTGAAACAACTCTCCCAATGTCTAAAACAACTGGGTTCATTTCTTGTCCAGCTGTACGCATCTGATAAATACGTGTGTAGCCGGGAGTCTTACTAACAAAGTTTATATTGCTTCCATTGTCTACAGGATCTATATTGATATCCATCTCATAGTTTGAGATACCACGAATAATAGTTGTAGTAGGTGTAAATAAACCATTAGGTGCAAACATTAAAAACTGCTGGTTCTTACTAAATAAGATCAAACCCTGTGCAGTTGGTAAGACACCTGTTAAAAGTGTTGGTCTAATACTAGAACAACTAAGATCAACTGGATCAGAAGCTATCTGTGTTCTGGCAGATACATGATAGAAGTTAAAGAACTCGTTAGCTTGGCTAAGAGAAACATTATCGTCAACTAAAAAACCAAGACGACTGCTATGAAAAAAAGCCTGTTGTATCTTTTTACCTACAAAACTTGGGTGTGAGTTAGTTGTATCATCACCAACTAGACGTGCGGTATATGTAGCTTCTCTTAATGTAAATGCATTAGTACCTGTATTAACTAGCTCGTGTGGCATAGTTGATGCAGTCAACCCCGGAGATACATCTGGAGCTATAAATTCTTCCCAGTAACCTACACCTGATGTACTATTGTCAGCTATAAATCTGGCGTAGTATGTATCATCATCACTAGCTGTATTTAAAACTTTTACTACTCTGTGGTGTAAAGATCTATCTGGTAATTGAGTAACGTTAGCTACTTGATTTTGAAAAGTATCTAGTCTTTCATTATCTACACCACCTTTACCTGACAAAGTGAATGCACTTGTTCTACTAAGTTCAAGTGTTGTATCTAATCTAGTAACTGTTAATCCAGATATACTTAATCCATCAATACTGTTTTTTAAACTAGTAAGAATAGTATCAGCATCTGCTGAATCGTTAGGTGTTGTATAAGTAACTGTAGAACCATTAACTGTAACGCTATAAGTTGTAGCTACAGTAACGGCACGTAGTCTGACTGTTCCTAATTTGTTAGCTGTAAAAGATGGTGCAGCCTGTGTAGTAACAGTTTTAGTTTTATTTGTAATTAAAGTGGTGTCTTGTACAGTTAATACGTCATAGTCATTTGCAGTAGTCCCTGTTAAGTAACTGGTATTAGCATTGCTTGTGTATGTAACTGTTGCTTGTACACCTGATGCAGCATTCCATATATAAATAGCTGTACCTTTAATACAACCTATATATTTTTCATCTCCATCTCGGTGTATGTAAAACCATTTAGCATTGGCATATATATTTTCGCTTCCCAAATTTTTAAGAAATTTAAATCCGGGTCTTTTAGTTAAACCAAAAGTAGGGTCAGGATAAGCGTTGATAGCATCAACAACTTGTCCCGGTAATTTCTTTGTATCTGGTTGACGAGATACACCGCCTAAATAGTTAGTAACTGTTTGTGTGACATTAGGCATTATCTGTGTAAGGCGTGATGAGGTTCATAACTGGTGTAGAAGTTTCCATCTTTTGGATGTCCAAAGAAAGTAAACTCACCTTGATTACATTCATACTCAAGAGCCATAGCTCTCATGTATGCTTCTTTTTCTTGACACATCTTGTATAGGTTTGCATCTCCAACAATTCTGCTGACTGTAAAACATGCAGCTCTAGCAACTATGTAATCTTGAATAGGACGTGGTAGGTCTACCCAGTCAAACAACCAGACAACATCACATTTCATCACGGTATCCCACTGAGATGAATGCTCACGTCTGTCGTATAACTTTCCACTTCTTCTTACAACGTCGTAGTTCCTACTAACTGATTCATCTTTAGCAAGATCTATTTGGAGAATATTAGATGGTATAAGTATTTCTTTATTAGCGTCCGGTGTAAACGGATAATTAAATTCTTTATTAAATGTCCAGCCTTCTGACTGTACTTCCCTTGACACCTGTAATAGCGTATCGTATGCAATCGCAACGTCTGGGTTGGTTTGATCGAGTGTCGTTACAGGTGCTTGACCAACCGTCTGCAATATTTGATTTACTGCTGGTAATTCACTAGCAGAGTTTGTGGTAGGAATAGCCATAATATAGATAAAAAAAAGGGAGCCGAAGCTCCCGTATAAATAGTCTTAGAATGCAGAAGGAGCAGAAGCACCAACGTATAATTCAACTGATGCAGCTGGATTTAGGTAATCCGCACCACATGCTAAGCGACCAAGAATAACGTCACCTTGGTAGATAACTGAAACATCGCCAGAAGTTACTTGAACTTGTGGTCCGATTGCTTCAACCATACCAGCGGCTTCCTTCTGGAAGATAAGTCCGCAAGACTTAGTGAAGTTAGTTTGAGCACCGTAGTCGTTGTTTATACCTGTGTCTGTATCTGCAGCAGGTTCCATTGTTGGACCAACAAATGAACCTACGTTAGAAGGTGATGTTTCACCAGTTGTTCCACCGTAAGCAACACCATATTTTCCTAAGAAAGGAATATTCATAGACTTATAGATCTTGATTCCAGCAATCTCAATGATGCCGTTACCAGTCTGCAATGCAGAACCTTGAGCATCACGGTTTACTAGACCGTTAGAACCTACGTTTTGAATAAGTGAATAGTATTGTCTTGGGTTAAGAACACCAACTCTACCTTCAGAGCTAACACCTTTCTCGTCTAATGCAGCAGCTGCATCGTAGAAAGCGTTGACTAGGTTGGTTGCGCTATAAGCGTCAGAATCGTTTGTAGTAGAACCTACACGAATCTGAGTACCACCGGGTTCAACAAAGTCAGTCTTAGTGATAGGACTTGCAACACGAGCACCGCGAGTTACGGCACGGAATGCAAGACGGTCATATTTTTCAGCGAGAGCAAAACCAATCTTTCTTGAAATTTCTGATCTTAAATCGTAATGAGCAAGTGTCTCATCTAATTCATAAATAAATGCACTTGAGATTAAGAGATCATCAACTGTGATTGTTTTCTCTGCTACTGGAGGAGTACCATCAGAGTTACCGAGGATACTGTTTCCGGGAGTATGATATTCAGCAGATGTACGACCTGTATATATGAACTGTAAACTCTTACCATTGGTAAGACTTCTCTTCATGATAAGATCCCTAGCTATTGTTTGATGCTGGAATCCTTTGAACATTTCCCCGGAAAATAATTTAAGATACAACGCACGTCTATCACCAGCACTATTACTAGCACCGGGCATAGTTACGGACGACTGCATCCCTGTGGACTGTTGAGCCATTTTCCGTTAAAAATTGAGGGTATATTACTTCATCTTCTTGCGCAAAAAGTTGTGAGTCTTAATTGGACTCATGTGTTTTGTGGTCTATCCCACCGTCATGACGGCTAATTGGTATCCGCGTACGGGCAAAAAGCCAAATTGAGTAGGGAGGACTTGCACCTCCCGGACCGCTTAACCGATTACTCTTGTGTAAGCAACGCCACGATATACGAAAGTAACTTTCATGTGTCATCTCCATATACCTAAGCCCCGTTCCATGCTTAGGAGTCATGCGTCCCCGAAGGGATGAACGGACGTAGCTTTACTTTTTAGTTGTTTTCTTTGCTGGTTTCTCTACAACAATAGGTGTTTCTTTTCTACCTGTTGTTTCTTCTTTCCAGCGTCTTACGTTTTCAGCCATATTAATAAGATGGGTCTCCTTTTGGTTCTGGGTATTTTTCACCCGTAAGAGCTTCCTCTAATGATTTGTACTCTTCTTCTTTTGTTTCTGGTGGTTCAATGTAAGAACTTACTCCAGCTTTCATTGTTGAATTTTGGTGTGGCATATTATTCCAGTGGCGTATAACGCCTGAGCAAATAAATAAATTAGTTATAAATGTTAAATATATAAAAATTTTTTCAAGCAATTTCTGGTGCTGTTAGTGCAATTTGTGAAGACTCAGCGTTAGCTAGGTCGAGTGGGAAGTTATGAGCATTACGCTCGTGCATAACTTCAAAACCGAGGTTAGCTCGGTTGACTACATCAGCCCAAGTAGGAATTACTTTCCCATTAACATCAACTATGGACTGGTTAAAGTTAAAACCATTAAGGTTGAAAGCCATAGTGCAGATTCCCATGGAGGTAAGCCATATGCCAACCACGGGGAAAGTACCAAGAAAGAAATGTAGAGAACGAGAATTATTGAAAGAAGCATATTGAAATATAAGTCTGCCAAAGTATCCGTGTGCAGCAACTATGTTATAAGTCTCGCCTTCTTGACCAAACTTATATCCATAATTCTGTGACTCAGTTTCCGTGGTCTCCCGAATGATTGAGGAAGTAACAAGGCTTCCGTGCATAGCAGCAAACAAAGCCCCGCCAAAAACACCCGCAACTCCGAGCA
>Ga0209348_1000586_pt1 | contig 18717 bp, 20 predicted proteins | sample ETNvirenome_2_30_FD_184065 | JGI IMG/M metagenome (GOLD analysis project Ga0209348, IMG submission 184065) | Marine viral communities from the Pacific Ocean - ETNP_2_30 (SPAdes) (version 2) | ecosystem: Environmental > Aquatic > Marine > Oceanic | place: Pacific Ocean | collected 2013-06-22
GCACTCTCAGTAAAGTCGGGGTACTTTAAATCTACGCCACGAACCCAATACCCTTCTGATCGTAAACGTTTTACCATGTGACTTCCTATGAAGCCGCCTGCACCCAATACTAGTGCTGTCTTCTTATCCATACAAGTTTGAAATAAACTTCATCTTATTTAGTGTATCACACACTGACTGTTTTCGCAATGACCGTATCTAAAATGTTAACAGTTGGAAACCAACCGAGTTCCATGAGAGGCATGACATCAGCACACAACTCATCAGGTTCGTTAGGTGTGTCCTCCTTGATAGGAAGATGACCCATACCCATGGCATTGGCTAAGTCTATTACAGAAGTCATCTGTCCTGTACCTACATCTATTGTTCCTGTGTAAGTGGTAGGAATCAAAGTTGCAATCGCTCTGACAACATCTAATACATGAACCCAATCTCTTTTATGTCTTGTGATATATTTTGCAGTTCCTTGTTTCAACATTTCATATAACATATCATCTCTACTTCCTTCCTCTGCCCATACATTAAAGAATCTCATACCCACACTGTTAGGTGGAGCCTGTATCTCATTTACTTTCTTTGTTATGGCATAGGGATTCTGCCACCAACTATATGCACCAGCAGAACTTGCATACAACAACCTAGTATTATACTTTCTGCAATAATCAAATATGGGTTTAGATTTTTCAACGTTGTTCTCCCAGAATTTATCAGGATTGTCTACACTATCTCTGAGTGCAGCATAGGCTGCTAGATGAATTATAAGATCATAGTCTGCACACCCAACGTCTGCAAAGTCTCCTATGTCATCTGGTCTATCTAGCCCATCAACATCAAAGATGTCACTCAGAAAATCAAAGACTTGTTTGCCAATAAAACCTTTATGGCCTGTTACTAATACTTTCATAATTAATGTAGATTATAGTCAAATGATATACTCAAACGTTGATCATTTGATTTGGAAGTGGTAACGTAATGTTTGAGGTGAGCAGGGAATAAAAATAACATACCTTGTTGTGGTGTGAATGTTTTCTTCCTACTATTCAGATCATCAAAACCAGTTACTTTTGGTTCCGTATTACTATCTATCCATGTATCCTGTGAGGATGTAAAACATATATCTCCACTATCAAATGGCACCTTCGGATAAAATACTCCAGAAAATTGTGTGTTATTATGTTTGTGTTCGTGTATATAATTGCCCTTCTCTTGTAAGTTGACCCATGAGTTTGTCCTTACTAAGGTATGAAACTCACAATCAATCTGTAATGTTTGAATAAAATTGTATGCCTCCAGATTTATCCAATCTCCTAAGAATTTTAATTCTGGATATGATAATACATCTAAAATTGGTTGAGTGGTTTTCCCATTCGGTTTATCATATACATTATAATCTTGTTTAAATTCTAATGTGCTGATAAAATCTACTATTGGTTCTAGAGGTTCAGTAAAATTACTTTGGTACACTGGTGTCGGGAACAATATATGAATCTCAGACATTATGCATCCATACTCTCCATATATTGTTTATCATTTAACCCTGCTGTTTGAACCTGAGTGAGTCCAATACTTCCTTGATACCAACCAGTAGCAATATACTTATCACCAGACAAAGGAGGATTACCTCTATGTAAATGGGTATATCCACCTGGCCATATCAGTACGTCTCCTTTCTGTGGTTTAAATTTTGTCTTCTGATATAAGAATTCTGTTTCTCCGCCTTCTTCTACGTCATTCAAATATACCATCCATGCCATAGTTCTAATATTATTATTGTAATTAAGATTCTCAGCATGAAACATATGGTATCCTTCTGTTGGTGCTGTCTTCTGTAGTAAAACAACTGCACTAACATAATTGAAGTTGGTTAGATATGAAAACTCACTTATATAATAAAATAAACATCCATTTATACCATTCATTAAATCCTTTGCCTCTCCTGGCGAGAAGGCATCAAGACAAATTTGTTTGTCCTTTACATGTGTATATCTTCTACCTTGAACTTGTTCTGCCTTATCCATATAAGCACATAGAAAATCACAGAAATTTGGGTCTATGGACTTAGGAAAGTAACCAATGAAATCATTAATTTCAAAACGTGGTTGTTGCATTTTTTACCAATATTTTAAAGGACATTGAGAAGCAGTAAACTTAACTTTGTTTACTAAGAAACAACCACACTCTCTACAAACATGGCGACTCTCATCAAATCTATTACACTCTCTACATATATCTATTCTTGCTTTCTTTACCTCATTTGGCACTAGTAAGTATCCATTACTTACAAAACCTTTTATGATATCATAAGCTGTCTTAGAGAAGTTTTTTGCCTTCTCTAAGTTAGATGGTTCATCATTCGGTTGTGACATGATCGTGAACGTAACATGGAACTCCAGCAGGGTCTAACCATTTTGTGTATTCAAAATCTTGAATAGCTGTTTTCATCTGCATCCAATTATCACATAGGTACATATCCTTGTAACCATTGTAGTTATTCCACTTTTGGATACGATAATCTGGTTGACCATTATCAAGTGGATCAGGCATCTTCACATACCTGTAAGGGTCATTTTGGCGAATCACTTCAATCATAATAAAATAGTATATACTTTATTATACACAATTTATTATTGTAAGTCAAGCACCATCATCATGGTTCCACATATGTTCTATATCTTTTGCCTGTCCAGAATCAATAACTGGTTTTAAAATATTCTTATCTGGAACTAATGCTATCTGACCATCTGGAGTATCTAATAAGAAACTCTCACCAGCCTGAGCCAGTTCGAGTACCTCATTAAAATTTTCCTCTAGATATTTCAGACTTATGATTTTCATGTCGGTTTTGATAAATCTTCCGATGCTTTATTTGCAGCTTCTATATTTCCTTTTTGTTGCCTCTTTCTCAAGAAAGCCAAGACTTCTTCTGGTTCTGTCAAGTCATATGGTTCATCATCTAAATTATCTCTAGTAGCTGCACCATCTGGTATCTCTTCTTCAACATAAGTCATCTGAGCATTGTCTTCTAAAAGAAGAACATATCTCCAAGATCTTTTTCCATAACCCTTGTTATACATTTCAACAACCATTTGGCCTCCACTTAATCCGCCTTGTTGATCCAACCTATAAGAGAAAGCTCCACTTGCATCTGGTAGATACTTACAATTTTTAATTTTCATTTTCTTCCACCATGCATCCATCACCCAAGGTGACTCCATGCAAACAAAATAGATCTCATCAATATGTGAAGCATCAAGAGGATCTCCTACAATAGTTGTATCCTTGAAATGGTTATATAATTTCTCGTAATCCTTAACCATCTTCTCATCCACTGGGTTGAATGCTCCAACTAGACCTATTACAAGGACATCTCTGCCTGCAAACTCCTCATGCGTGGATTTTCTTACAAGTTTTTTACCAGACTTAAAAAACAATTCAGCATTAGGTACTTGATTCATTTTACTATCAAAAAATTCTATGTGTATTATATATGTAAGACAAGTTCAAACTCTTTTAAGATTGTGGCATCGGGATCTTGGTCTTTTATGTTACAATATTCCAACCATCTAAGAGTTGTTTTATCAGGTTCTTTCAAACCTCTGCCATACAATATGGTGTTGACTCTATCTTCTAGAGTACAAAATAAATTGGCAATATATTCTGATTTTTCTCCTATTAGGTTTTGAATTTCTTGTCGGGTAATCCGTATTTTATACATTTGAAATTCAGTACCATATATTGAGTGAAAAAGGCCAGCAATGACTTCTTCCATAGGTCTGTTATATTGCCATAACATACCAGAAACTCTTAAGGAGTGTGAAAGAAGATCGGAATCTTGGTGTGGTATTTTATCCGTTCCTAGACTCTTCAAATATTCAGCATACTCAAGCATCAAAGTAGTCTTTTCTGTAGTATCTCCCCAGAACATTGCTATTATAGTATGCAGGCTGTCCATTGTCAAGTGATTCTGTTAAGACATCATTGATAAACAACTGTCTTGTCTCTTCATAGTTGGTTTTCCCCAGAGTTGTATGGAGAGACAAGATCTCTCGTGAAAAATTCTCCTTTCCATAGGCGGATACGTCGGCTTTGAGTTCTGGGGACGATCCATAATATTTCTTCCAATCCGATTCGCTAGTAACTCTTCTCTTGCCGCCTCTGGGTTTTCTTTTCTGTACAAAATACTTTCTGCCGATGTACTTTTTACCTGTTGTCTTATTAGTAATGAGGTAGACGTAACCGAAGAAATCATTAATATCGTCAGAAGTGAAAGGTTTACCCTCATATAGCCAGGGGTTTTCGTAATCTCCTCCTTCAACCATTCCATCATTTTCATATCTTCACACTATGTATAACAGGTTTTTCATTCCTTAAAACGTTGTATAGGTCTCTGTTTTCAGAGGCAGACACAGGATAAAACTCAGCACTAGGATCGAATCCATCATACCTTTTTGCTTGATTAATTACAATAGATCCCTTCTCTCCTGATTGTGACCTGTGAAATGTGCCACGAGGTATCAGTAGAGCGCCACTCTGTCTTGTAAGATTAACAAGATGATATGGATACTTCCATTGTAGATTTACTAATTCAAATGTCCTTGACCCTTGAACCACTCTATTATAATCGTCTTGAAAACTGTGAATATAAAATGACTTTGCACCTACACAATCATCTGGTGGTGAGGTGGCAGATCCCTCATGGATTACTAGGTCTGCTGCATTAGATTCTTCAACAGATATGTCATAGAATACAACAGCATCTGTCTCCCTAAAGATTCTATGTTTTATAAACTGGACTTCGTTCATCTGAAATTATCAACTAAATTTTTCCAAACATTCTCAAACACTGGTGATTTAATTTCCTCATCAACAATGTGTTGATTTTCTTCTGCCCATTTCTTGTACTTATTTTCTAATCTCTTTTCTTTAGAGACCCTTCCAAACTCAATTATCTTTTTATTTTTATTGTAAGCAGCAGCCATTCTTGCCTTTTGTTCTGCTCTCTTAGCGGCTTTTTCTATCATAAATTTTTCAAGTTTTGTTTCACTCATTTTAATTTCCTCCAAGTATCTTCCCAACCTGTAACTGATACAACATCTCCTAACTTGTTGTTCAATATTGCATCTGCTAATGGTCTGTCATTGCCTTGTTCTTCCATCCTATCACCATAGAATACAACACCACCATCTTGGAAGTCTCTGATAATCTGACTCTTATCACTTCCCTTACTTGATATATCTACACCTGTTTGTCCACCAACAAATGCATGTAAATCTGGAAACTTCTCATTGAATCTTTTGGCAATGTCTTTTCTCTCTCCTTTTATCTCATCCCAATCACTATACACTAATCTCTCTGTTTGATTTGCTCCTCTACCAACAACACTAAAGTTGACACAGCCTGGTCTTTCTTCTATATGAATACCTGTTCTTACAGGGAACGTACTTTGAAGTAATTCTTCATTCAAATGTTCTCTTGCTTCTAAAGGTAGTGTCCAATTATTTGTGTACACTGAAATGTCACCTTCATAGACATCATTTCCAGCACAATTATACACCCTTTTACAATTACAGTAAAGATGATGTGTAATTTGTTCGATTGTTTTATCTCTGTCACTTCCTGTAACAAGATAAACTTCATTTGTTAAAGCAAAACTGTTGAAGAATATCAAGAAGTTTGGATCAATTTTTTTTCTGCTGGGAGTAAGTGTCCCATCAACATCAAAGATATATTTCATAATATGATTATAAGGTTACTTGATTATTTTGTCAACCTACTCTCCGCCGCCGTTTCCTCCACCATTTCCGCCGTTGCCGTTACCACCATGACCATTCCCATTGCCACCATTACCGTTCCCATTACCATTAGAACCGCCTTTTTTACCATTAGAATCATCTTCTTTGTTTTCTGGTCTTAACATTCCACCATATCCAATCCTGTATCCACTAGGAATCGGTTTGCATTTCTTATCATTGAAGCAGTAATACTGCCCGTCCTTACACTTTTTTGCGGATTTACCCTCCTCAATTACAGGAGTGTACTCATCCTTTAGATGATCAGGAATGATAGGAGAAACATATTTTTCATGTTCTCTTCTCTGCAATAATCTTCTTCCTCTTGCACCAGCATCCATGGCTTTCATAGGCTGTTTTAACACAGATTGTTTCCTTTGTAAAGCCTTTATCATGCCAGAAACTTTTTTTGTTGATGTTGTAGATGGATTATTTCTAACTCCACCCTTCACATAATCTTCGCCAATGAAATTACCTTCTGGTTCGTAAGAACAATTCCACTTACGAAGTGACTTATTGATTCTTGAATCTGGATCTCTTGCTGTTTTAGCTGAAGTAAGTTTCTTTTTCATACCTTTCATTCTTCTACAGAATGATAATCTTCTTTTAGCTGACTTAGATCCTTTCTTTAACTTAGATGGTTTTGTTGTAACCGCAGTCTTAAGTTTTGAGCCTGGATTTGCAGCACGATATGATGCAACACCTTTTGCATTTAGTCCACCTGACTCACTCTTGCCTGCCTTTCTTGTCCATGCTGCAGCTTCACTTTGCATCTCATCCTTTCTTACATACTCCTTTCCACCAGCCCCTATGTCAGTCACTTTAACTTTGATCTTTGATGGATCTTTAAGTTTAATTTTAACCACAGGTTTCTTTGCCTCAATTAGAGGTTCGTATGATGCAGCTAAAACCTCATATGGAGGTTTCTTCATTGGTTTTTCTTTAGCCTTATCTACCTTTTGATTTTTTATGTAGTTACCAAACTTACCATGCACTAATTTTTCATCAAGACTTTCCTTAGTAAGTTTCTTTTTCTTAGCAACTTTCAAATCTTCTAATCTATTCTTCTTAGAAATTGCAATAGCAGCCTGTTGTGCTGAATTTTTTGCTTCACCGACTAATTTTGGGCCACCTGCTTTCTTCTCTGCTGTTGCCTTCTCATTAGGATTCTTATTACCGATGGCAAGATTCCTCATCTTCTGTTTCTTCTGTGCCTCCTTATGTTTCTTAGGATCAATCTCATATGATTCATTCTTAGGGCGACAGTCGTTTACTAACTTACCACCTTTCATTTTCATACCAACTTTTTTATGTGTCTTCCAACATTCCCAAACAAATCCTTCACCCATTCTAGTGTTATGCTGTTCATCAGGTGTATTACTTTTGAGGTTCTTTTCTTTTTGTTTCTTAGAGATCTTTGGCCCACCTATCGGATCACCATACTCATCTCTTTTAACTTCCTCACTTACTTTTCTTTTTTTCTTAACACAGTTTGGATATCTCTTACCAAACATAGTCTTCATACCTTTCTTTTCATATCCAGCCCAACATTTTTCTGTGATGAGTGGTTCAAATTCCTCTTTCTTCACTTTCTTTCTAGGACTATCAGTACTAACATATGTAGGTTTTGCCGCACCTGACTTGGACTGTTGGCCTGGATCTGCTGCCTTCTTTCTTCTTGCTGCAGACTGTCTTTCTGACTTAGACATACTTGCACGTTTAGATGATGATACACACTTAGGAGTACCCTCACCTGGCTTGTCACTAGCACAGGTTCCACCTGTAACTACATTGACCCAACCACCTTTACCATCTTTGGAACTAGATCCTTTGAACCACTTATGTAAAGATCCTTCTTGATGAACTTCACCTCTAGCAATACCCTTCAAGAATTTTTGTGTCTCATTTTTTTGTGTTGGTGTTTTATATTTCTTAGAATACTTATCAACTAACTTACCTTGTTTCTTTGCTTCGCCAGGTCTAGCTGTTATCATATCAGAACTTGGTTTCTGTCTATTATATAACTTCTTTTCCATATCACTGATCTTTCTTTTCTCAGAGACCATTGCTTTCTCTAGATCATCTGCCTGTTTAGCATGTGTCTTAGAACCTTTTCTGAGTTTTCCTACTAATTTTTTTACAAATGGTTTATCATCTTTGTTTAACTCCTCACACTCCATATCCTTTGGTGTCTTAGGAATCATAACAGGTTCAAACATCTTCTTCTTAGCCCAATCATCTGGAACCATAAGGTGTTTGGTCTTAAATGCCATGTGTAGAACAGTGGTGTCAATACCATTGTCCTTAGCAATCTTTTTCATCAACTCATCTACCTCATCATAGGTAGGATAGTCCATCTTCACTAGACCATCTTCTAATTCTTTGACGTAATCTTCGTTAAATGATTCTTTAGTCACTTTCTTCTCAGGTAATCCTTTGTGTTTAGTAGATGCAAATTTCTTTACATCTTTTTTCTTCATGCTGGAAGCAGCTCTTTGAACCTCAAGCGTCTTTTTCCCCTTGAGAGTGCCTTTTTGAGCCGCTCTAACAATCCCGAAGAATCTTTGTTGTTTTTTTGAGACTGCTGGCATGTCATGTACCTAACCCTTTTCCAGATTTCATATTTTCTTTACTACCATATCTCGCTTTTGTTTCTACATACCCCTTTGTATCATCACCATAACCCATCTCTTTGGCATCTGACTTAAGTTTTTGGTTTGCATTATGTTGTTTAAGATACTTACCTTCACCATCAGTCTTCGCACCTTTCACTTTCTTAGGTTGATTACTACCACTTCTCATGATAGCACCCTTACCATACTTGTCTGTGATAGACTTCTTCACTGCATTTAATACAGCGTCCTTAGATTTTGATGCTGGTTTCTTAGTTCCACCCACATCATAACCTGTCTCTTTCTTGAAGCGAGTAGCTTCTTGGAACTCATGAAAGTTTTTCATTACATACTAGTTTGTTGTGATGGTGGTAGTTGATTCACTTGTGGTTTTGGTTTTGGTTTACCGATACTTCTGACTTTCTCAGCAGCTTTGTTCACCACTCCAGCTCCTGCTGATACCGCTGTGTTTTTCACTTGATCCTTCACAGCAGTACCAGCCGCTCTCATCCCTGCCTGAGCAATCTTTCCTCCAGTTTTTCCACCAACTTTAATTGCCTGTCTAGTGACGGCTTTAGTTATTGGTTTAAGTGCTGTCTGTATCATACCAACTTTTTCTAGTTGCACAGCATAATCATTTACATAATTATACTCTTCCTTCTTTGTCTCTTTCTTTTTGTTTGCCTCATGCTTAGGGTTTTTATCAGGATTTTTTAGTTCAAATCTTCTAGAACTATGATGATCTACCCTTTTACCCATACTCAATTTGTAACGAGGAGTCTTCAAAGGTGTCTTTCCATCCTTCTTCATAGTAACTTTCTCGTCTCTATTCTTCCTATGTCCTATTGCACCTGTGTCACCAACACTCTTAGATTTTACAGGGTTAGATTTGTTTCTGGCATATCCAAAGTCTTTTGATCCACCACCTGTTTGTGGGCCACCTTGAGTGTCTAGATCCTTATTTCTACTGACTGATGCCTGCGATAGATTGTATGCGGCTCTTTCATTCTTACCTACACTAGATCCATGTTGCTTATGGTATCTTGAATTTCTTCTCTGTTCACCTTTCTTTTTTGCGATAGCATAAAATTTTTCTGACCTCTTTTGATCTTCATCAAGTAGTGCAAGATCATCTCTCCAATCAGAGAAGTCTTCCTGATTTCTAAAGGCTTTATATCCACCTTTGGCTGCACCTTTTACTGCACCTATAGCGGTTCTGCCTGCAACCTTCGCTGTTTTCAACGCTGCTTTTCCAGCAAATTTACCTGTTTCCAACGCTGCCTTTCCAACAGCTTTAGCAGCTGGTTTAACAACTCTATTCATAGTTGCTTTAGTAACAGCTTTGTCTGCCTTATCAATTCCTCTATTCACTTTCTTAACACCTTTAACAACTGCTCCTCCAACTTTCTCAACTCCTTTAGCAGCCGCTACTAACGCTCCTTCATCTATATCATACTCAACTTCTTCTTTCTTTGAACTGTTACCCCAGTTTGATGCACCAGCTTTGCGACATTTTACTAATGCTCCAGAAGCATATGCAGAAGGCCAAACACTGTAACGTGACTTCACTTTATGATAACATGCATCTTTTGTACCACTACCCTTACCTTTTTTGTCTCCTTCCTGTAGTTCTCCTTCAGTCATAAGTGCATCATACACAGATTCTTGAACACTATGGAGGTTTAATTCACTGATAAATGTGTCAATCATCTCTTCATCAGTCCATCTTTCGATATCATATCCCTCTTCTGCTATAGATGTGATCCAATCATCGAATGATTCTCTGTAATCATCCATCTCCATCAACTTAAGTTCTTCCCACTCTGCTCTATACTTTCCTTCTCTCTTGAACTGAGGGTGATTATCTAATTTCATACCTCTTTTCTTTTCTAATTTTTTCTTCTTCTCCTCTGACTCTTTACCTGTGTTATCAGAGTATCTATTGTCATAAGCCTCTGTTCTACTTTTACTAGTAGGACTAGTGCTATCAAAGTGAGGATTGTTTTTGTATGCATCAGGCTGTGCATCTCTCTGCTTCGTTAACTTCTTTGCTTTATCATCAAGAAACTTCTTCATATCCTTTGTGCCTTCGGACATACCCTTTTTACTTACAGGGCCTTGTGGAGTTGCAGTGTTCTTTACGAAACCAGCTTTACGTTTCTCAACTGACTTAGCATAATTTTGAGACGCCTTCATTCTGAGTTCCTTTCTCTTCTCAGTATTCTCTGGGCCTTTTAACTTAGACGCTTGCATATCTCTTCCCTTGGAAGCTGCAAGTGCTGTCTCAGCAGAAACTTCATAAATTTTTTGGTACGCTTCAGATAAATTCTTGTCCATTTTCAAAGGATACAGTATAGCTATCATAACGTATTTATTATATCAATAAATAGAAGACAGGGACTCTATAATTTTTTAGCTAAATGGCTCGTCAGGGAATATTTACTGGATTCACACCGAATGATGGTCTGGGAGATTCCCTTGCCTTGGGTGCAAGTAAAGTAAACGAAAACTTTACGGAAATATATACTACCTTTGGTGATGGTAACAACCTCAGTGCCAATGCAGGGAGTGCTGGTACTTGGTCAAAGGCAGGGAACTCAGGAATTTATACAGGTAAGAACGTCGGTATAGGTACAACTTTACCTACCGCAGCTCTATACGTTTCTGGTAACGCACAATTAACAGGTATTACAACTGGAACATTCGTCGGAGATGGTTCTGGTCTAACAGGTGTGACCGCAGTTGGTCAAGGTGTTGTTATAAAAGATAGTGGTGTACTGGTTGGTGTTGCACAAAGTATTAACTTAGATAGAAACTTAGATGTTACACAAGCATTTGGTGGTAATGTCACAGTTTCTGCTGCTGATACAGTAGGATTTGCATTTACCTCTGGATTTTCTACTACATCTGCATATGCAAACGTTTCTGGAGTATCAACCACATCAGGAACAGCTGGTTTCGCCGACACGGCAACACTGGCATACAGTGCAAACTTCGCCACAGTCGCTGGTATTGTAACATACGCATCAGCATCTGGAGTTGCAACCAACTCAGGTGTAGCTGAGTATGCAAAGGTAGCTGGTATCGCATCATACGTTGCCAACGCAGGGTTCTCAACCATGGCTGGGTATGCACACACAGCTGGTATCGCCTCAGTCGCACAGAATTTAACAGGAACTCCTTCTATTGTTATTGACAATATCAATTCTGCAATTGGTATTGTAACGATGCCTGGCCAAGGCAGTAAGATGCGTTTTGACTTTGATGCAACAGGTGATATGCCTGCTGCTACAAGTTGGAGAGGTATGTTTGCATGGGCAAACAATACTAAAACTGCATACGTTTCTAGTGGAACCACAATGGGTGGTTACGATGGTTGGAGGAAGATACTTCACCAAGACATGTATGGTAACTACCAGACTGTTGGTGTTGTAACTGCATCTAAGTTTGCTGGTGATGGATCTGGATTGACTAACTTACCATCCACTGATAGTATTTGGAGATCAAACTCTACTGGTATCAACACAACAACTAGTGTCGGTATTGGTACTACCAACACAGAAGGATATAAACTTAAGGTTGTAGGTAATTACAGACTCGCTGGTCGTTTAGATGGTACTGCAACAGATAATACTTTACCTTTCTTATGGTCAACTTATTCATCTCTACCAGCGGCAGGGATAGTTCATGGTCAATTTGCACACGTTCATGAATATGGAAAGGCATTTTATGCTCATAACATAGGAACTACCATTAATGTTACAGTCGGTACAGACACAGTAGGTGGTCAGGTAACAGGTGTATTCTACTTCAATGGTGTAGAAAAACCAGGCTCATTCCCAATCGCAAGAGGCGCCACTTATATCTTAAACCAAGACGATTCAACTAACGTCAACTATAACAGTCAAGAACATCCATTGATGTTCAGTACATCACAGGACGGAGAGTTGGCTGGTGGATCTCATTACATGATGGGTGTCACCTATAAGTTAGATGGTGTTCAAGTCACCATGGCTGGATACGTCAGTGGATTTAGTTCTGCTACCACTCGTAGAATAGAATGGACTCCAGTTGCAGCTGCACCTAACACACTCTGGTACTGGTGCCATTATCACACAGGACAAGGAAATACTTTATCAATTAACAATGAAGGTTGGGTAGAACTTCTTAATAAAAATACTGATGGGACTGTAGGAACAGGAACTGAGAGTTATAGAGTTGGTGTTCTTACTGCAACTACATTCTATGGAGATGGATCAAACTTATCAGACATTGTTGTTTCATTTGCAAACACAGCTGGAGTGGCAACTGTTGCTGCTGGATTAACTGACAAACCAGACATCCTAGTTGATAATGTCAACGCAACAGGAATCGTAACTGCTGGTAGTTTTGTTGGAGATGGATCTGGACTAACTGGTATCACTGCATCTGGTAGTGGTATCATAATTAAAGAGGGCGGAACTCTCGTAGGAACTATTGGAACTGTAAACTTCGGAACTGGTTTCAGTGTTTCCCCTGCATCTGCTGGTGTAGTAACAGTCACCGCATCAGGTGGTGGCGGTGGATTATCTGGTATTGTTGTACAAGAAGAATCATCATCAGTAGGATCTGCACAAACAATTAACTTTGTTGGTTCTGCCGTGACTGCAACTTACAGTAATGGAGTTGCAACCATTGATATGTCGGGTGCGGTTCCATTCACAGGTGCTGCAACTCAGATAACTAACCTTGATATCACACAATATGAGACTGCATATGCGTGGGGCAACCATGCAACTGCTGGATATATCACAGGTATTACTAATCAAAACTTAGGTAGTTTATCTAATGTTTCTAGTTCGTCTCCAAATGCAAACGATGTATTGACATGGAGTGGATCACAATGGGCACCAGCTGCACCTACAGGTGGTGGCGGTGGTGGTATCAATGGTATCACTATCAAGGAAGAAGGAACTAACGTTGGAACTGCAACCAGTATCACATCCATCAACTTTGTTGGAACTGGAGTCACAGCGACTGCAACTGGTCAGGATGCAACTATTACTATCACTGCCGTAACTGGTGGTGGAGGAGGTGGAATTTCAACCACTGGATTTGGAACATATACTGCATCTGCTGGAGTAGAAACACAGATTGATTCATTCTCCGCTGCAAGTTACTCTGGTGCTGAGTACACATTTATGATTGGTCTAGGAACATATAGACAATCACAGAAAGTTCTCGTCATGCATGATGGAACCACAGCGTTCTCACAAGAATATGGTATCATGTTCTCCCCAGAACAACAGGTATCCATTGGAGCAACAATAGACAGTGGTAACGTACAAATTAAGTTTACACCAGAGTCAGGAATCTCTGGACTATCCACATACAGATACATCAAGACTCTGATTCAAGGCATATGATTCATACTAGCACGAATACTCTTGATAGGACAGGGTTGGATGTCAGACCAACCGAAGCCGATGAAAAGAAAGCGTACTCTATCAAATGTTATACCAAAGAAGATTGGGTTTTTATTCATGAAGAACTCAAGAAAGATGGTTCATTAGAGGATAATATTCCTGATCCATCTATTGTTGTCACAGATGAGAAACTTCATAGTGACACTAGAGGAACTTACATGTTGACTGATGCGGAAGCAGAGGATCTAAGAAAACATGAGAGGGTGCAGTTTGTAAATATAGATTATTCAGCATACCCAGGCAATTATGCTCCTGACCCTAGAGATGTAGTTGCTGGTGTGCAAAGATTTGGTAGAGGAACAGGTTCAGTATCCAACTACAGAGCGTGGAATACTGCACCATCTAGACCACCTACATCTCAGGCTGGTATAGGTGCATCAGATAAGAACAGAACTGGATATCAGATACTAAGACATACACAAAAAGAGAACCCTTGGGATGCAACATCCACTGGTTTGAGTGGATCTGACCATATAATAATAGAGACAGAACCAAAACAATTAGGTGATGGCACTGGTGTAGATGCAGTTGTAGCAGATGACGGATTCTGGGTTGCACATCCAGAATTTGTGACAACTGACGATGATCCTGTAGGATGGTCAACAGGAAATGTCTTAACATGGAGTGGTATATCTACAACACCAGGCACATGTGGTGTTCTAGATCTAGTTCTCGATGGGCCATATTATATTGATCCAGACTTTTTCAATAACAATCCATCTCTACTGACAGTGCGTTGGGATGGCACAACAGTCCCTACCGATTCTGCTGCAAGATCATGGTGGTCTGATTCAAGTCAGAGATCAGTAGGATTCTCAACCGTAGGAACTGTATCAGGTATCAGCACATTCTATAGCAGAGCAAGATGTAATGGTAGTAATACCGCAAAGGCAACTAATGCTACTGATCATGGAACTCAGTGTGCTGGTCAAGTATTTGGTAAGAACTATGGTTCTGCATATAATTCTAACAAATGGGTGATCAATAGTATTGGTAGTTACAGTGCTGGAATTAATGATAACGGGCAATTCGATATTCAGAAAATATTTCATCTATACAAACCCAACTGGGATAGACACTCTGCAATAACTGGTAAACAAAATGATACAAAAAACCCCACACTGTCAAGTAACAGTTGGGGTTATAGATCTACTACATGGAATGGTAGTTACTATTATTACTATAGACCATCAACATTAGATGGAACTACAACTGGTGTTTCTTATAGCAGTGGTTCTCAACCAGCTTTCTTTGATCTATACGGAGCTTACGGTGATGGTGGTAGAATGAAAGGAGAGATGGTAGATAACTCTACGACTGAAAGTGGAAAAGAAATGTCAGATGCTGGTGTCATATTTGTATGTGCTGCTGGTAATAGTAATCAAACACAAGCTGCTCCTGGCGATCTAGATTTCAATAACTATTGGGCATCAACTAGTAGTTCATCTCTAGAAACTTCAACTCATACTGAATTTGGATTGAATTGTTATAATACTTTCAATAGAAGAGGGTGGCCACAGTCACTAGGAAAAACTACATCTGGTATTTCTACTGCTGGAACTGAATATGCAGCGATTAATGTTGGTGCATTGGATGATGCGATAGCTAGTACTGGACTAGGTGGTAACACCACAGATTATAAAGAAAGGAAAGTCAACTATAGTGACATGGGGACAGGTATTGATGTTTATGGTGCTGCTGATGATACCCTCACAGCAGACGGAGAAAATACATCTCAAACATACGTTCACCCAGAAACATATAGTGGATTGTCATTGACTCCATATGATATTGACTTTGGTGGCACCAGTTCTGCATGTCCCACAGTTGCTGGATGGATTACTACTAAACTACAATATAATAGAGACTGGACTTGGAGAGAAATTAAGGATTGGTTGAAAAATCAATGTGGTACACAAGATCCATCTAGATTTTACTATGGCGATGATGTCACATCTTTCACTGCAACAACACAGGCATGGGAAGATATGTATGGACTACATCAATATGGACAGGGCCCTGTTGTTATCTGGGATGCTCCTACTGGTTCACCTAATGAACCACAAAAACCTGAGATCAAAATCACAAACTCACCTAATCTCAAGATTAGTGGTGGAGTTGAGATAAAGTTCTCTTAATAAATACTAAAAAAGACTAGCGCAATGGCAGAAAAATCGTTCGGTGTAAAGGATCTTAATATAGTTGGAGCAAGTGGCGACCCAACTATAGAGAGTAACGGCGACCTAAATTTAAAAGCTGGTCAAGTTGCAATTCAAACTAACACCACAGTCACAGGAGTAATTACCGCAACACAATTCAGTGGTAATGGTGCAAACATAACTGGTATCTCAACTTCTAATATCGTAAACTATCAAGTAGGTGGTAGTGGTGGTGGAATTACTGTCGAAGATGAAGGAACTCCCTTATCAACAACTGCAACTACACTAAACTTTGTAGGTGCTGGAATTATTGCATCTGGTACTGGAGCAGAAAAAACAATCACCGTATCTGGAGGTGCTGCAGCAAACAGCACATTTGATACTGTAGATGTTGTAGGTATTGTAACTGCTGGTAGTTTTGTTACTGATCTTATTACCGCAAATGGAACTGGTAGAGGATTCTGTACAAGATATTATATCACTGCAAATGGTTCTTCTTCATATAGTTTTGCTGGGCCTGGACAAAGAAACAGTGTAGGAAATCCAACTCTCTATCTAATGAGAGGATTTACATATATGTTTGAAAACTCTACTGGTGGTTCACATCCATTCCGTATTCAATTTACAGGAACAACTACAGGTGTAGGAACATATGTCAGTGGAGCACAGAACGGAGTACAGATATTTACAATACCACATGATGCACCATCCAGTTATGAATATCAATGCACTGTGCCATCACATGCCAGTATGAAAGGTTCATTTGTAATCCCTAGTTAATATTATGCCATTAGCATTTGGAATTGGAAAATCGAGAGGAGCTGCGTTCGACTCTGCTGTATTTGACTGTAACTATCTACAGTTCTACTGGTGGTGGACTGATGGTAAAGACTTTGATGTTAGATCTGAGTTTTTAAAACCGACTGCCTTGGCAGGACAAGTAGTGGGAACAAATAAACAACCACATATCATAGATGCTGGTGGATCTATCACCTATATGAAGTGGGGAGGAGACGATGCAGAGTCTACTGCTGGATATGAAGGTATATACATTGATGTAAATGCAGTAAAAACCTTACCTGGCGGCATACCAGATAATATCATAGAACTAGACATGAGAGGAACTTGGTATGCAGAATTAGGACAGCAACCAGTAACAGTAAGAGCAAGTGGATATCAAGGTGGAACCATGGCATTGGAGAGAGATACACCAAATGTACCTGGCTACGGATTCATAAACACTGGATATGCAAAGTCCTTTACAGACTTCAAATCATCTGTACCTGTAGTAGTGACATCTGCTGGTCACAGTGAGAACAATGGTCAAAGACTAGCGAGAGTAGTTATAGATTTAAACACATTCACACTAACATTCTTTCAAAACTGATTAAGTATAAATACGGCTGAAAATAGTGGGAAATCACATGAAAAGATTTTTACCTATAATTATGCTTTTGATGGCGGCTCCCATGGCAGCGAGGGCCGATTTAACACACCGTTTGACTACAAGTACACAACTTACTGTAGACAGCGCAGCAACTCAGGCCAGTAGAATTGGCTCAACCTATACTGTAAGTGGTAACAATATCACCGCTGGTACTATGGGTGGACTAACAAAGTCTTCTGGAGATAGTATTACAACTGCGGCTGCTAGTCAGACACAAGGGACATACACAGTTACTACTGCTGGCTCTGCCTTCAGCTTAAGTGAGTCATTCATTTTAGGCGATGCAGTAAATCCAATCGGAACTGGTGTTGACGTAACTTCTGGTATTGTTGCTGACATGCCTGCTTATGGTAGTGTAATCACTCAAAGTGGTGGTGTGGCAGGAAGTCTTGCTGGTACAATTACTTCAGCGGGTGTTATGACACTAACAGCTGGCGGAGCGGGCACATCGGCTACTGGCCAATTTGTCTCAGAAATCTCCATAGATTAGCTTGATATATAATAATGAAGAAACTTGTCACTACTCTGGCACTGTTTTCGCTGGCTAGTCCAGTGATGGCAGTACCAGTGGTGCCAAATTTCCAACAAGGCTCTATGACTTCCCGAACGGAAACCCAATCCACCGTGACGGAGACCATAAATTCAATTGATATGAGGACAGGATGGGAGTATTCCGTGACGGGCACAAACGTTTCAAACAACAACGAAGCGTTGAACCCACCAGTAAGTACATCAACAGTGAACGTGACACCAAGCAGTTCCAGCAGCTCCACAGGAGGAGTAATGGTAACAGGAACCGTAACGAGTTCGTTCGATTCTTTGGACTTTTCCAGCCCAACAAACTTCACGATAACAAATCCAGGCGGAGCGTTCCAATTTACGCAAAGTTATCAAGGGCCAGGCATGACCAACCAGACAATAATACAGAGAGTAACCACCATAAATTCAGTCACAGACACAACTTCAACCTTTACCCAATAGCGTTATGTTTACTATCCAACCTTGCGATTGTCCCTGCCACACTGGCGGAGAATGTAGGGGGTGTGAGTGCAACAGCAAATCCAATAGCAAATAGTTCTGGCTCGGTTACGAATCAAGCTATACAGGTTTTACAGGGCCCATATATAACCAATACTTACGGTGGTGGCGTGCAATGTCAAGGTGCTACCATGAACATAACACCGTACTTACAATTCGCAGATTCAAGGAAAGATCCTTGGATAGATTTTTATAACGAACCACAAT
>Ga0209348_1000587_pt1 | contig 18713 bp, 12 predicted proteins | sample ETNvirenome_2_30_FD_184065 | JGI IMG/M metagenome (GOLD analysis project Ga0209348, IMG submission 184065) | Marine viral communities from the Pacific Ocean - ETNP_2_30 (SPAdes) (version 2) | ecosystem: Environmental > Aquatic > Marine > Oceanic | place: Pacific Ocean | collected 2013-06-22
TTTTTCGGGTATCTTGGGTAATATTTTCCTTTATATGACATACATATATTATCAGGATCAATTTAAACACTATTTAGATGGCAATAAGATCAGAAGATTTACACTTAAGTATACCTAATGCGAGTCCAATATTTTCTAAACTTGCGATATCAAGTCAATTTAAGGTATCGTTAGACCTTGTTCGTAGGAGTGCATCAGGTAATAACTTAGGATTATTTGAATACTTAACTAACTGTGGATTGTTTAATGATACAACATCCACAAGTCAGAAGTATGATTTCTTGTGTTCTCAAGCATCATTGCCAGGTGCTGCTTTTGATGTTTCAGAAGAAATGGGAAGTCGTCAAGGAATGATTGAAAGATTTGCATCAAGAAGAGTATATAATCAATTTGATCTAACATTCTACATTGATAATAATTATGATGTATTACGAATGTTTGAAGAGTGGATGAATTATATTAATCCAGTATATAATGAATCAAATGGTAGATATGATGGAGCAGAGGGGAGTCAATTGAATGCATATCAAGAGAGAAATACATACTCAAGATTTAGATACCCAGATGACTATCGTAGAATGATATCTATAACTAAGTTTGAAAGAGACTTTTTAAAGAATCCGAATGAAAGAAATAATACATTCAAGAATATGCCACTGTTAACTTACCGTTTTATTGATACCTTTCCTGTTGATATCAATGCTGTTCAAATGTCATACGATAGTAGCACGTTTCTACAAGTTACAGTTGTGTTTGCTTATCTAAGACATACAATTGAGAAGCACGGTAACGCTCAAAAATCAGTTAGAGAAAAACTTTTGAGTAATCAATTGACACAAGTAAATCCATTAGTGCCGAGAATAATTGGAAATGAAATTTCACCTAGTTCAACTGATCCTACTCCAACAGAACCAGTTGGATATGTAAGTGGTAAACCATATTATGGGCCTTTCCACGAACATATGGGTGTGAAGATGGTGGGTGAAAGACACGCTCCATATCCTCATGCTATAATATATGATACAGTTGCAGAGAGTTTACCTGACAGTGTAATTGTTGGTGATCCAGTTACAGAGATAAATCCTGTTACTGAGGCACAAACCACTGCAGGCGAAGGAACATCTCAAACAACTCAAACAACTGAGTCCAGTGGAGGTGGAACAACTACAACTGAAACTACAACAACCACTACAACTACTGATTCCTCTGGAGAAACTACCTCTAGCACTGAGAGTTCTTCTAGCTCTGGATCTGATGGTTCAAGTTCATATGGATCAAGTTCTTACGGTGGTTACTACGGTTACTAGAACCGTGCTATATACAATACTGAATAAAATATTATGCCTTTACCACAAATAGCGACCCCGACTTATGAGTTGGTTTTACCATCAACGGGAAAAAAAATTAAATATAGACCTTTTCTCGTTAAGGAAGAAAAAATATTAATTCTTGCATTAGAGAGTGAAGATCAAAAACAAATTACAGAAGCAATTAAAACAACTTTAAAATCTTGTATCAGTACAAAGGGAGTTAAAGTTGATGAACTTCCGACATTTGATATTGAATATATCTTTCTTAATATAAGAGGAAAATCAGTTGGTGAATCTGTAGATGTAGTTGTTACTTGTCCTGATGATGGAACAACAACTGTTCCAGTCAAACTTTATATTGATGAAATACAAGTAAAGAGAGATGAAAACCATACACTTGACATAAAATTAGATGGAGTGTATACATTAAGAATGAAATATCCATCATTATCTCAATTCATTGAATCTAATTTTGTAATTAAAAATGAAGACAAGGTTGAGATTGAAGATTCATTTAGAATGATTGCATCGTGTATTGACTTAGTATTTTCTCAAGAAGAATCTTGGGCAGCTGCTGATTGCACTGATAAAGAGGTTAATGATTGGTTGGAGACTTTAGACTCAAAACAATTTAAACAAATTGAAGATTTTTTCGCAAGTATGCCTAAATTGTCTCATACAATTAAAGTAAAAAATCCAAATACCAAAGTTGAAAGTGAAGTGACGTTGGAGGGTATAACAAGTTTTTTCGAATAGTTATGGCTCATATAGATCTTGAGTCATACTTTAAACTTAACTTTGCCTTAATGCAGCACCATAAATATTCTTTGACTGAAATTGAAAATATGATGCCTTGGGAGAGAGACATCTACTTAGGGTTATTGAATCAATATATTGAAGATGAAAACTTAAAAGCAAAACAAGCAAACATGTAAATGATTACACCTACAATCCGACCTAGAATAGCATTCAAACCTATAAGTAGGGGATTGATTGTTGCTGCAAGAAATAGTGTAAACAAAGTACAAGAATCAACACAAACAATATCTAAAAAATTAGATAAAAACGAAAAATTTGCAATGAATTATGTTGAATTTTTTGGATCGAAAAAGACAACAAAAATTCTAAAGAAGAATCTAAAATCCATTAGAGATTCTTTAATGGCAACTTTTTCTATGGCAAAAATATTAAAAAAGAAAGTTTCTGGTCTGTCAAAAGCTGGTGGTATTGGTGGTGCTCTTGGTGCAATAGGTGGACTTTTTGCAAAGGCAGGAATAGGTAAACTACTATTAATTGGTCTAATAGGATTAGCAGTCGGAGGAGTCACATTTCTACTCTACAAAAATGCAGGAAAATTTTTCAGGTTCTTAAGGGATAAGATAGAGTTACTCACTCCAATTGTTGAAAGAATTATTAAAGCATACATTGAACGTTCAAGTTTACCATCTGGAATGGTTGAGTTAACGGATGAGTTATCCAGTAATGTTGACTCTGGAGTTGAAAATTTAATGGAAGAAAATCCTAATCTGACTAAGGATGAGGCAATCTCAAAATCAGTTAAAACTCAATTGAATATTCTTCAGAAAGAAATAGATGATTTATATGCACAAAGAGCAGGTCTAAAATTTTTCGCTGATTTCCAAAAGAGAAATGAGATTGCTGCAATGATAGAACGTTTAAAAGCAGCACAAAAATTTTTAAGAACTGGAAATAGATATGCTGACCCCGTAAGTTCATTTTTCTTTAGTAGAATTACACAAGGTGTTCAGATTCCAGAAAAATATAATGATATGACAATGAGTTCTAGACTTAATGCAGTCAAGAACTTTGTTGATAACTCTCCTAAGACTTTAGATACACTTGAATATGAACTTTTAAGATCTGCAAATTTACCAGCTGGTGAGGCTAAAATAAGATTTTATGAAGATGCCTTGAATTATATAAATGCAAAAAGAAACAATAATAAATTTGATGAAAAAAGATTACTACCAGAATCATTTGATCAAAATCTAATCAAATCAGGAAATATTGACGAATTTAAAACTCGTTTTCCAGATATTTTTAACTATACTCCATCAAAGACAAACAAACAAAGTAATATAATTATACAAAATAGTTCATCTACTTCCCAGAAACAGAATAATAATAACCAACAGGTAGTGAGTTCAGGAGCAGATAGTGGTGGTGTGATAGATATTAAATTCCTCAGTGCCTTAGATTATGATTCTTTGTCGCTTCCTAATTCTAAGAATTTATATAACATTTACATGAGTTAAGCAAATGATATTTTCTAATTCTCCAGTAAAGAGTATTGTCGAAAAAATAAATCCAAACTCACAAAAAAATAAAGTATCTAGATTAAAATTTGAAAGAAAGAGTGATTATAGAACTTTTTTAAAGTTTATAAAAGACAATACACAACAAGTTGAAGATATAAAATTATCAGAAACTAAAAAGAAAGCTGCTATTATTGGTGGTGGTCTTTTAGGATTAGGACTTCTTGGAACTCTTTTTGGTGGTGATGATAGTGATTCTGAATTTGGAGACAAAAAAATAACACAACTCTCTAGTTTAGATGAAGTATTACGTAAAGTTCGTGCAGATAGTAAAAGAATTAATGTTAGAACTAAATCAAATCTAGATACTACTACTGATATTTTCAAGAAAGACATTGCATTTAGAAGGAAACCAAGGAAAATAAAGAAAAAATATAAAAATGAAAGTGATAGATTTGTTAGCACAAAAAAAGGTACAAAGACTCTTGATGGTAAAGGAAGAACGATAACAAAGAAATTTAAAACTGATGTGTCTCAAGATATTAATGTTAGAAGGAATAGGAATAAAATAACAATGAGTGAAGAAAGTTTCAGAATATCAACTAGACCTAAAAAGGGAGAGGTTTTAAGAGAGCAAAAATTGGTTCAGAGATTTAATAAAAACATAGCAGCAGAGTCAAACGTAGGTGGAACTACTGATAATGTTGGAGGAAGTGGAAAAGTTGGATCAACAACAGTTAGTGGTGATGATGGTGGAAAAATAACTGGTGATTCTAGTTTCTTTAGAGATGATAAAACTCAGAAGTTGAGAAACGAATTAGCAAGAATTACTAAGAGATTGAGAAGAACAAAGAATCCATCAACAATAGAAAGAATGTTAAAAAGACAGAATCAAATATTAACTCAATTGGGTGACATGGATCAGATAGGTGATAAAGAGGCAAAGTTTCTTAGAGATACTTTAAATAGAAAGAATCAACAGAATTTGACAAAATCATTCAATCAACAGCAAAGATTAATGCAAGAGTATATGATTGATGATCCAAATACATTCCCAACAAATGTTCAGAGTAAAAATGCCAATATTGATATCGGCAAGAGTAAAAACAAAAAATTTAATTACTCTAAATTATTTTTAGCACCAGAGGTTCCTAAAAGTAAGACATCAAAATTAAGTAACCTTGATAAGTTTACTAACTTCTCAGGTCGGGTTTTTAATAGTCCATTTGTAAGATTTTTAAATTTTGCTACAAGTAAAGGTGGATTTTTTATGGAAATATTTAGATCACAACTGGAAATAACACCTCTTGCTGATGGAACTCTTGAAGGAAAACCAGGTGTTGGTATTAATCCAGAGAACTTTATCTTTAATGAAGATGCAGCAGTAAATATATTTGATTTTTCAGAAGGAAGAGAATCAATGATTCCATTCAGTACAGATGTTGAATTACCTTCAGTGACTGTACCGAAAGATTTACAATCACCCAGTAACAATATTATTGTTGATTATGAATTTACTTCATCTGATGATTTGTTCTTTATAAAAATGGCAGGTAACTAATGGTACAAGCAATTCAAGGACTCAGAATACACTTTCTAGAGATACAATCCACAAAAACTGGTAAAAGAGTGGGTTTATCGAATGCTGTTCGATCAATTGAATACTTTGAAGATATACTGTCACCATCAGTATCAATGCAATTAAATGTAGTATCAGATGTTAATGTTGTTAGCGAGATACTGATGACTGGTGGAGAGATGGTTGCTATGGATATTGAGACTGCATCAGGAGAATTTAAATTTGGTGTGACTGATTCGGAGGGAAACATAGAACCAGGTCATAATGAATTGTATGTTTACAAGGTTAGTGGGATGGATACTCAAAGGCAAGCGTCTAAATTCACAATACATTTAGTTTCTCTAGAGTATTTAAAAAATGAAACCACTAGAGTCAAAAAAAGATTTGGAGGAGATGGAGATAAACCTCTATTGATAAGTGAAATTGTAGATGAATTATTGATTGATCAAAATTCATTGGATTCAAACAAAGAAATATTTACAGAACCAACTGCGAATACTTATTCTTTTATGGGTAATATGAGAAAACCATTTTATACAATACTATGGTTAAGTCCAAAATCAATATCAAAGATTACTTCATCAAGTGGAGAAGACGGTGAAGATGGAAGCACTAATGCTAAAGCAAATGGAACTTCTGGTTTTTTATTTTATGAAAATAAAGCAGGATTTAACTTTCGAAGTATTGATGGATTAGTTTCATCGACAAGGGAGTATGCTGAAAAATCGGATGGTAAACTTGTTAACTTTGAAATACATGGAACAGAGGAACAACCTTATGAGTGGAGAGGTATGGGAGCAATTGATAGTAATACATTTGATTCTAACTATCAGATATTAAATTATATCGTGGAAAAGAATACCGATCTTCGAAAGGCACTGATAACTGGAATGTATAATAATACAACTCAATACTATAACGTACTAACACATAAAATGAGTTTTTATAAGTATGACTTATCTGAGGAGATTAAAGATAATAAGTTGGGTGGACAAGATCAAATTCCAAAAACTGGCGATCCATATGTTGATAAAGAAGTATCTAGGTATATGTTTAGAGTATCAGATCACGGTGTAACTGGGCAAGGTGAAGATGGACTAGAACCAACTGGAGGAAAAAATGCAGAGAGAACTGATATTGCAAAATCATTAGCAAGATATAATTTGTTATTCACACAATCTTTAAATATTTCGGTACCACTTAACACAAATATGAAGGCTGGTGATATAATAAGATGTAAGTTTCCCCGTCTAAATGCAGGACAATCCAAAGAGAGAGATGCTAATTTAAGTGGAAAATATTTGATAAGAGCATTGAGACATCATTGTGAGGGAAATTTAAATGCCACTTATCTTAAACTGGTTCGAGACTCTTATGGATTTTTAGAATCCAAAAAATCAACATAAATAATAATGTACATACTGTACATGGAGGTAAAAAAAATGAAAAGCATAGAAGAACACATCGAACACGACAAGGAAGTTCTTGCCGATCCAACTACTTCTGAACCAATGAAGAGACATATGCTTGAGGAGTTACATGAACTCGAAGTATATGCAGATCATCATCACGATGAGATCGAAGCAGGTGATCATCACGACCCTAATGTGTTAGAATTATTCTGTGAAATGCACCCTGACGAACCAGAGTGTTTAGTATATGACGACTAATGAGTTTAGATACCCTACAAACGATTAATTTTGCTGGTAAAGATGGATTTCAATGGTTCTTTGCGAAAGTTGTTCCGCAAGAACACTGGAAGGGAACTGCTGATGTCTTAAATTTTGATGCTAAACAATCACATCGAGCAAAGATAAGAATTTGTGGGTATGATACTTTTGACGAAAGTGAGTTGCCTGATAAGGACTGTCGTTGGGCTCAATTTTTACTACCTGCTGATGGTGGAGATGGTTCAGGTGGAATTGGAGAAACTCTAGCCTGTGTTGGTGGGGAAACTGTTCTCGGATTTTTTGCTGATGGCCCTGATGGTCAGATACCAATGATTTTTTCAACTCTACCAAAGGCACAAGGACAAGTAGAAAATGAGAGACAAAGGAATAGTGATCCTGGCAACAGTTCTAATAATGCCTTTGCGTATACTTTTGACACAAGTGGACTTAAATCACATCAATACAGCAAAGAATGGATGGAAAATTTTCCTAAATTTGATGCGTCAATTTACGTATATAAGGGAGAACAAAATCTTGCTTCTTTATTTTTAGAGGACAGTGCAACAATAAAAATTGGTTCAATTGATAAGTGTGGAGATAACGTTGTAAGTCAAGCACAAGGTTTGCTTCAAGATTTTATTAGTGGAACTCAAAAGTTAAATAATAATCTTGGAACTTGGATGGATCCAATAACAAATGAAATTGTTAACATGGATTATCAACTCGATATGATTAAAGAACAGATGTCGGGATTGCTTAAAGGAACAGTAAATAATATCCGAAAAAAAATAATCAAGAATCTTAACAAGAAGTTCTCCAAACTACTTGGTAAAATTAAAACTTCAAAAGAAGGACAAAAACAAAACACATCCAAAGGTGCACAGAAAGCAGCTGGAGGTATTTTAGGATTGATTGCTTGTGTATTTAAAGGTGTTCTTGGTGGAATCGGTGGTGTTATAAAAAATATGTTTAATAATCTTCTTGGAAAAATTGTAAATGGTGCACTTTGTGCCATAGATCAGTTTGTATCAGGAATTTTTGCAAAAGTTTTTGATGCTCTTGAGAAAGGTCTGAGTGGAATTATGAGTGGACTCAACTGGTTAGTTGGTGGATTATCATCTATTACAGGTCTTTTGAGAGGCCCAGCTGCAATGGCAAAAAGATTATTAGGATTTCTTGATGGGTGTGGTGCTCCTCCATGTACACCATCAAAAACTTGGAGTTCTGCTTTTGCAGGTGGTATAATACCAGCAGCACCTGATGATTGGGGAGATCAAGTTTCAAAAGCTAATGCCCTTACTGGATTATCAAAAGGACTTAAAAATATAGCAGACGACATAAAGAAAAGTGGCGAAGATGTAAGTGATGTAAGTGTAAATGGAGTCCCATTACAAGAAACAATTGATACAACAAAGAAAATAAGTGAGGTTAGTGGTGAATTGGAAATGTTTGGACTCGGAACGATTGAGAGTGCAATATCTCAGTCTTCACTCTTTGGTGCACAGAACCTTGCGTTTGATGCTTGTAATAATAAGGTTAGAAATCCAACAACTCAAGATGATATAACTCCAACACCACCAGGATTTATCTATCCTAAATGTTTACCACCAATTGTTAAAGTATCTGGAACAGGAACAGGTGCTGAGTTACTACCAATAGTTGGAAATGATAATCGTATATTCTCAATTGAAGTTATTAAAGGTGGTAGTGGATATGATGAGACAACAGGTTTAGTTGTAGTTGATAATACTGGAAACGGAAAAGGTGCTTTTGCTCGACCATTAGTAAAAGATGGAGTTATTCAAAAAGTAGTATTGATGAAAACTGGATACGGTTACTGTGTAAACACAACAGATAATGAATCAGTTGGAATCGGAACAAATGTTGTTGGAACAATTGAAGATATATTCTTAGATACACCAGGATTTAATTATAGTCCAGATGATACAGTTATAATTGGAGACAACGAGTTCCCAATTATCACCTCTCCAGATGGAGAAGTTTTGGATGTGACAATACCTGATGATTTTAACGTCCAATATAATCGTTTTCCAACAGCAAAATTTAGCACAGCAACAGGAGTTGGTGCAGAGGTCATTCCAATCATGTCATTCACACCTCAATTCACAAGGGATATTGGTGCAGATGAAAGAAGGGCAAGACCACTCATTGGAATTGAACAAGTTATTGATTGTATTGGTGACAATAAAGAAGTTGTTGGATATGTAAATGGTGTTCCTTATTCTGGGCCTTATCATGTGATGTCAAATGGATTAAAAATGACAGGAGCAACACATAGTGGGTCAGATTCAATAATTTATGATACAATGGAAGAAAGTATAGGACAACCTGCGGTGATATCACAAACATCTAGTTATGCAACTCCAGAAACTACGGAGGTTACAGAGACACCCACACCTGTGGATACAACTCCAATAATCGTAACGGAACAATCAACTCCAACTACTACAACCGATACAACTCCAACCACCGATACTTCAACCACATCGGATTCAAGTGACTCAACTCCACCTAGTGGTGGTGGATATGGAGGAGGTTACTGATGCAACATACGGAAGATAATCAAGGAATAGAAAAAAGACCTCCTCTTGGTAGATATGCAGAGGGTTTAACTCAAGGGGAAATCAAAAAGTTAGTTGAAGCAGAAGTTGGAACACAAATTGAAAGATTGAAAGATTATTATCGTAGAGGTTATCCTACTTTTGAAGTGACTGGTGGAGGTGATCTTGCAAAACATGATCTTTCTGAGTACATGTTAGATACCAGTTCTGGTCAAGGAATTTTGTTTACTAATACTGGTAATGCAAAAGTATTAGGTAACGCATCTTTAGAACTAATTTCAAACGGTAAAAAAAGTGGTGGTGGTGGATTTGATAAAGATGGTGAAGCAGGTGTTGTAATCTATGCAAAAGATGGTGTCATTCATATTGAATCAGTAAGAGGTACAGTTAATATTAAAGCAAGAAAAAATATTCAATTGGAAGCAGGCCAGGATATAAATTTAATTGCAAAAGAAAATATTACAATGGAAGCAGGAAAAGATATGGTTACTGATGTTGGTGTTGACTCCACAGAATTTGTTGGTGGTAGTAAATTAATTGATAGTGGTGGAACGATGTCTCTACATAGTGAAAAACAAGATATTGAAACCAGTTGTGGAACTGATCCATACGTATGTGATTTCCATGAAGATATTAAAACTGAGTGGGATAAGATAGACGCATTAAATGATTAGAGGTAAATTATGTCAATAAGAAACGTAGAAATTCAAACAATTGGTCTTCATGTAGGAACTCCAGACCATTCAAAAGTTTTAGATTTTCAAAGAAGGTATACTAAATCTGGAATTTTTTCCTGTGCTGGTGTCTCTATCTTTGGTAATTTAGATGAAATTGGTGGTGTTGCGACAGTTACAATTGGAACAGCAGACCCAACATCAACTCAACAAAATATGAAACTATCCCTTAATGTAAGAGGGAACTCAGTGCTACAGGGTGATTCACAAACCCCTAATGCACTTCACGTAAGTGGTGGTGGATCTGTCAACACAGTTTACATTGACGGTGATTTATATGTGTCTGGTGCTATTGATTCTCTTAATAAAGGTAGACTTGCTTCTAGATTTGGAGTTGCTGACTCTTTACCACCCAAATCATTTGATATTAAACATCCAACAAAAGGAAGTGGATGGAGACTTCGCCATGTTTCGTTAGAAGGCCCAGAGTCTGCTGTTTTTTATCGTGGTAGATTAACAGGATCAAATACGATTGAATTACCTTACTATTGGAAGGATCTGGTTCATGAAGATAGTATCACAGTTCAATTACAACCAATAGGAGATAGGCATTTTCATTTAAATGTAGTTTCATTTGATAATGAAAAAATAGTTATTAAAGAAGCAGATGATAAGTCGATTGATTGTTTTTTCCATGTTTTTGGTGAAAGAAAAGATGTGAATCCACTGTTAACTGAGTATGAGGGTAATGATAGATATGATTATCCTGATCCAAACTTCAATGAAAATTCTGATATATCAGTTGAAGATCGTAACTACACTGATCCAAATTATAGTTTCCCAAGAAACACAATTACAACTTAATAAATAAAAACATCTGCAATTAAATTATGCAAATCAAAAGACATCAGTTAAGAGAGCTACAATATCTGCAAGAAGACATTGCAGAATACTTTACTGATGAGAATATGGTGAGTGGAGAAACTTATTGGACTTGCATTGAATCAATCGCAATTGCAAAACTTGCTGAGTTGCGTGGTGACATGATTTACACGGAAGAATAGCATTGACTTATATCCCATTTGTGCTATAATTAAATGAAAATGACCTTTTAATTTCAAAAAAGTCGAAAAAAAAATTCTGGCCAAAAATTGATTCAAAACCTTTTTGAGGGGGGAGTACAAAAGATCTCCATGTAGAAGGAGTGCCCTCCCTTTCTTTCGTGATAAATAAGACAGAAGAAAAATTTAGTGTGCTAATACGATGCCCCTTTCAAGGTTAGAAAATTTTCTAGTTAATACTGATGGTAATATTTTATATGTAAACCCGTCTGACCTAGATGCTACAGATAGTTTTGACAACAAAGGAAACTCTTTAACAAGACCTTTCGTTACTATACAGAGAGCATTAATTGAAGCAGCTAGATTTTCATATCAATCAGGACAGAATAACGATAAATTTGACAGAACAACAGTTTTACTTTATCCAGGTGAGCATGTAATTGATAATAGACCTGGTTTATATGTAAAAAATAATGGTGGTAGTCCACAGTATTTTGACGTAAACAAATCAGATATCACAGGAACAACAGATATTGAACTTGATAATGGGTCAATATTTGATTTAAACAACGTAAATAATGTATTATATAAGTTTAATTCAATTCATGGTGGTACAATTGTTCCAAAAGGAACCTCAATCGTTGGTCTTGATTTAAGAAAAACAAAAGTAAGACCATTATATGTGCCTAATCCTGACTTTGGGGATGATGTTATACCCAGATCCGCACTCTTCCGTGTAACTGGTGGTTGCTACTTCTGGCAATTTAGTATGTTTGATGCGAATCAGTCAGTATATTATAGTAAAAACTTTACTGAAAAGAGAAATCCAAATATATCTCACCATAAATTAACTTGCTTTGAATATGCTGATGGTCAAAACAATGATTCCTTAACAGGAACAACAGATTTACAGCAGTATTATTTCAAGTTAATGAATGCTTATGGAAATGATACTGGAAATAGAAATATTCCTGATTATCCAATTAACAATGACTTTGAACCAAATACACCAGAGACTAAAATCGTTGGTGATTTATCTGCAAATGATAATGCGATTACAGAGTTAACCTCAACTAACTTAAATGCCTCAGTTACAACAGAAAATGCCCACGGATTAACTGTTGATGACCAAATCCTAATCACTGGTGTTGGTTCAACTGACCTCTACAATGGAACATATCGAGTCACTGGTATTACAAGTGACAGAAAATTCTCATATAATTTAAACGCAGATGCAAATGATGACGTTGTAAACCTCACTGGTTTTACACCAAAAGTAACAATTGAAGCAGATACAGTCACTGGTGCTTCACCATACATCTTTAACTGCTCACTTAGATCTGTCTTTGGTATGTGTGGATTACATGCTGATGGTTCAAAAGCAACTGGATTTAAATCTATGGTTGTTGCTCAGTTTACTGGTATTGGTCTACAAAAAGATGACAAAGCATTTGTAATATACAAACCATCAACTGGAGACTACTTAAACAGTGTTGATGCTGCAGCTGATGCTGATATTGAAACTCCTTTATATTTAAATCCAGAATCACAATATAGAAAGAGATACGATAACTTCCACATTAAAGTATCAAATGATGCATTTATTCAGGCAGTTTCTGTTTTTGCGATTGGTTTTGCGAATCATTTCTTAGCAGAATCTGGTGGAGAACAATCAATCACAAACTCTAACTCTAACTTTGGTAACAAAGCATTAGTATCAAAGGGATTCAAACCAGATTCATTTAATCGTGACGACACTGGTTACGTAACTCATATTGTTCCACCAAAAGATTTAGAAAAAGAAGAAACAAATATTGTTTGGAGATTATTAGATCCTGCGATGACTCTTGCAAACGTAGGAACTGGACAAACATCAAGACTCTATATCTCAGGGGAGAAAGATATAACAAATCCACCAACCAACGTTGTAAATGGATATAGAATTGGTGCGAAAAAAGGTGATAAGTTATACTTAAATGTAAATGTGGGTGGACAAAACGTAACTTATAGTGCACCAATACTGATGCCAGTTCTCTCAGGAGAGGGCCCAAGTTCTGAGAAAAAGTTCACCGTTGCTCGCACATCTTCTGGTAACACTATCGCATCAAAGGAAATTACTCTAACCGCAAATCATAATTTTCTTGCAGGTGAATCTGTTCGAGTCTTTGCTGATGATGGTAGAACTCCAGATGGAATTGAAATTGGTAGAAAATATTTTGTAATTCTTGGTAGTGCTGATAATAAAATCAAACTTGCAAATACACAAAATGATGCTCTTGCAAATATTGTGGTTCCAAAAGAAATTAATACAAAGGGTGGAGTTCTTACAGTTCAAAGCACAGTTACCGATAAGATACCTGGTGAAATTGGACATCCAATTCAATTTGATGAGAGTAAAAACAACTGGTATATTCTCAGTGCAACAACTACAGTTGAAAATAAAATATATGAGGGATTCGTTGGATTCTCTACAGACATTGTTGCAAATAATTCTTCAACTTATGTTGAAAGAAAAGCAGAGAGTCGTGCATTAGATGATCGTATCTATAGATTACGTTATGTAATACCAAAAGATTTTAAAGGTGCAGATATTGCAAAGAAACCAGAAAAGAATTATGTATTACAGGAATCTAAATCAGTCTTAGAACAAGAAATTCCAGCTAGTGGAATACCAGTAGACCAACCTGTGATTTATAATCGTAATCCAAGAGTAATTGCTGGTGTTTCAACTGATGCGAGTGATGGACTTAAAAATGTTGTTGTAACAGAAACAGCACACAAACTAAGTACTGGTGATGGTATTAAAATTAAAAATGTAAGAAGTTCAACAAACACAACTGGAGTTGATAATTCAGGATACAATGGATTATTTACAGTCACTAGCACACCAACTTCAAAATCATTTACTTATACAAATACTAATATTGGTGGTGCATTTGTTGGAGTTGTGACTGATGCTCGTGCGAGTGCAAATGGTCTTTCACCTGCAAATTTACCAACATTCCAAAGGACAGAATATGATACATCATACACAATACAAGAGGTCGAAACAATTCAAGAATATATTTCAGATCAACAAGATGGTGTTTACTATCTAACTTGTTTGATTGGAAATATATCTCCAACTGTTTCTGAGTTCTCCGATTCAAAATATAAACAGAACTTCCTTAACTTATATCCGACAGTTGATAAAGATAATCCAAATAATGATCCAACACACTCTGTTTCTGCTGCATCGAATGAGATACTAGGTAAGGTTGATGTTAACAATCCTCTTAATAGTATTACTAAAGAAACAGCAATTAATTATCTAAGAGATAATCGTATTGGATTTGCAGTTACCTTTGCTGAAAGTAATAGTGCAGGTATCACAACCCTAACAACAGATGTTGAGCATGATTTAAATGCAATCACAAACTTAAGCCTTACAGTTCCTGGTAGCGGATACGGTGCTAACACTGTATTATACAATCAGGCATTGACAGGTGCTGGCACAAGTGGTGGTGGTGCAACTGTCAAAGTTAGAACTGGAACTGGTGGAACGATAACTGCTGTTGAGATTATTGATGGTGGTGCTGCATACGGTATCGGTCAGACACTTGCAGTTGGTGGTGGAACTGATGGTGTAGTTCAGGTTTCAGGAATTAATTTAGCACCTGATAACGTAATACAAGTTGTTGGTGTTGGTTCAGTTGACGATAGAACAAATGGTGCATTCAATGGATTATATAAAGTCACATCTGTTCCAAGCACAAAGTCAGTTACCTATACACACGTTGCTCAAGGACAGACATCAGGTTCGACTGCAGGTATCTACACAGGCCCTGTAAGCACGACGAATGGTATATTTACTTTACTTGATGAGAAGATTGGAATTAGTAATATTGCAGGTGTTGCTAATACGACACTTTCTGGAATTGTTACAGTCACAACGAGTGTAGATCATAACTTAGCAGTTGGAAATAAGATAAAGGTTGCAGGTTTAGTTGGATCGGCAGCAACAGTCTATAATGGGTTTGACTTTATTGTAAAAGAAAAAGTTTCGAATACAAGTTTTACGATGAATTCTACACTTGGAATACCAATGACTGGTGAATTAGGTGCAGAACTTTATAAGTATAGTTTAAATTCTTTAGGTCAAGATACTTCTCTTGCTTCTGAGAAAATTTCTGGTAGTCTTTCCGCATTATTAACGGGTATTAGTACACCAGTTAAAGTTGCCATACCAACTGCAGGTGATGTTGAAGGTAAAAGCACTATCAATATTGATAGCACAGTTGGTATTAGCACTGGTGATTTTCTACAAATTGGAAATGAAATTGTTCGAGTAAAATCAAAAACACTTGGACAGACAGACCAATTGACAGTTTTCAGAGGTGTTTTGGGAACTCAATCAGTAGCACATGAAATAGATGACCTTGTAAGAAAGATTGATGTAATTCCATCTGAAGTTCATAGATTTTCTGCGATTAGAGCATCAGGTCATACGTTTGAATACATCGGATACGGGCCAGGTAACTATTCAACTTCATTACCACAAAAAATTAAGAAACAAATTGAACCAGAACCAGAACTTCTTGCAATTTCAAGAGAAGAAAAAGGTGGAATTGTATTCTTCTCAGGTATGAATGACCGTGGTGATTTCTTTAGTGGTCAAAGAGCAGAACCAAGAGAATTATTCTTAGGTGAAACTGGAGATTCAAACTCTGCTATCTTTGATGATGTATTCATTCGTAATACATTACGTGTTGGTGGTGGGCCAAATCAAAACTTACCATCAGAATTTAACGGCCCCGTTAACTTCTCAAATAAAGTCACATCAACTTCACTTGATGGTATAGAAGCAATTAAGTTATTAATTAAAGGTAATGCAATTAATAATCCATTCTTCCAAGTTGGTGATGATACAAACCCATCCCTCTTAGTTGATAAGGCAACACAGAACGTTGGTATCAGAAATGCATCTCCACAACATGAGTTAGATGTAACTGGAACAATACGTGCAGATGTATACGAAAACTTCAAATTATCTGATTTACCTGATGCAACTGAAGAGGTAACTTACAAGAGAAATCGTATCATCAAAGTTAAAGATGATGGTACTGGTTATGAAATGATTGACCCACATGAATTATCTGCTTATGAATTAAGAAGTTTGGGTGTCAGTAATGATGGAACAATATACGTTGGTGATGGTTCAATTGTAAGTAGCAAACTACAGATATCTGGTATATCAACTGCTAAATTCTTTGTTGATGAGAGAGTTAAATTGTTTGGTGTAACTCAATCATCTGATACTACCACAATTGCTCCTCCAATTACAACTAATACAGTAAAAGTAGAGGCAATTCCAACAACAGGAGCATCTAATGCAGTAACTTATTATTACTGGCAAGCACAATTTAATATGAGGAATGGTAAAGTTGGTGTTTCTTCTCAGATAGATCCAACTGGTGCTTATTCTGGGTCTGGGGCAAGAACTGGAGTTCTTAATGCAACTTTAGATAATTTTAATGATTTGAATCATAACTCTTTAACATTAAGTAGAACAGATGCAAATCATGGTCTTCTAATTTACCGTCAGAATTATACTGGACAAGGGAATGCTTCCAATGCAAATCTTGGTAGTGCAAAATTAATTGCTGTTCTTGGTCAAAAAGAATTAGGATCTTCAACAACAGAAATTAACTGGAAAGACTATGGAGTTTATGAACAAACTGCTTGGAGTCCAAAAGGAACTGAAAACGAATTTCTTGGTTTTTCAACTAGCACAACAGAGACACATCAGATTCATTTCCCAACCATTGGTACAGAGGGTCAAAGAAGAGGATGGGATATTGATAAAATAGTAGCAGTCGGTCAGAATAGTATCACAGTTGAAGGTAATTATGGTCTAAACAATGCAGTTGGTTTTGGAACAACTTCTTTAATCAAGGTAGTTCATGATAATACAAAATCACTTTCAGATGCAATCACTGGAACTATTGCAGCTGGTGGAAACTACTTGGATCTTCCAAGTGGAACCTATCTCACTAATAAAATAACTATTCCAACTCAATTTAGTTTAAGAGGAAATGGAAAAAATACTGTTGTCAGAAAACAGTATTATGCTACAGATGCAACTGACCAAGGTGTAAGTGGTGGAACTGCTTTGAGTTTTGATGGTAATTTAGTCAATTCTTCAGTTACTAATCCGACTGACATTACGATTGCGGATATTACATTTGATGGTAATAATTCAAACAACATGATGTTTACTCTAGATGATGAAAATAATTTAATGACCTTTGCTAATGGTACCTCTATGTTATTCAAAGACATGGAGATTCGAAATAGTTCTGGTGGTGGATTCTATGCAAGAGATTCAAAAAGAGTTGCCATAGAGAATAGTACAATTGTTGATGGTGGATTGACAGATAGATTTAATATTCGACCATTAGATGTTCAATCATCTGAGACTGTTCGAATAAATGACTGTCTATTTGAAAATTTTGCTGGCCCTCTAGACGTTTCTGTAACAACAGTAGTAGCAACTGGTGGAAACATCATTCGAAATTGTGGTAGTGGTATTGATGCTTATGCAACTGGTAAGATTACCACAACAAATAATATCATACTTGGGCCTGCTGATGAGTTTATTGCTTCTCCTGATATTTACGATACAGACTTTGATTCAATTAATATAACAATTGACCATCAAACATCCTTTGAGGGCCCAGAACTACTTTATATTGAAGATGGTGAGGGTAAAGATATTAGTAGCAGTAAAGTTGATATTGTTGCAGGTATCGGAACAATGGTTGGATTGTTCAGTACAACTCGTACTGCTACACTTGGTGATAAGTTCCTTAACTTTAATGTTGTCACTCAAGATGAGGATCCAGTTGATGATTCAGGAAATGTAAGGGAATCTGGATATCTAAAACTTGCATTAACAGCAACACAAACCGCAACACTTTCAAGTTATGCAGGTGCAGCAACTACAGCACTTGGTTATGAAATAATCGCAACCGAAGATCTAGAAAAACCAATTGGATTCTCCACAGTAGTTGGTATCACATCTGGATACTGGGCAAACGGTGCTGGTTATGGTGCAGCAAATGGAGGATATGTAACCGTTGGTACTGCAGTTACTCAGTATGTGGTTCGACTTGAGGATGCTAATCAAATAGCTGGTATTCAAACAGGAGATTTTGTAAAATTACCTGGTCACTCAATGGGCCCAGATTTTACAGATGGTGTTACTCCTGGAATGAAGGATGAAAACAATAACACTATCACTGCTGCAAACGGTCTAAGAGTTGATAAAAAATTTGGTGCAGACCGTATTGTATTGACAGGATTTACAACAACTGCGGATTCTCACGGATCTAACCCTGTCGTCGGTGACTATATATCTATAAGGAGAACATTCACTATCGCTAAAGGAAGAGTCGGAGTTATTTAAAAATGCCTGATAACACTAATGTTAATAATAATGCGTCTGTGGTCGTTGTCGGAAGGACTGCTCCAGTCCCTCCAGGTCAACAAAAATCTGATAAATCTGTTCCAGTCGTTATTG
>Ga0209348_1000588_pt1 | contig 18696 bp, 7 predicted proteins | sample ETNvirenome_2_30_FD_184065 | JGI IMG/M metagenome (GOLD analysis project Ga0209348, IMG submission 184065) | Marine viral communities from the Pacific Ocean - ETNP_2_30 (SPAdes) (version 2) | ecosystem: Environmental > Aquatic > Marine > Oceanic | place: Pacific Ocean | collected 2013-06-22
CAAATTGAGCAACTCTTGGTCTAAAATCAAGATAATCTGAGGCCCAACTATCAAACACATATGGTATATCTTTTGAATAATTAAGAGTATTATAACTGTTTACTGTCTCCACATTTCCTGATGTTTCGTTATTTAAAAGATAATCAAATATAATTCTTAACTGACGAGTTGGTTTTTCTGAGTCAACTTTTCTTATGAGTCTAGAAAAATCTGCAAATTCCATTCTTTGACCATTATCTAAATCATAATTTTTAAGTATGTTTCTATCACCAGGTGTTACTCCAGTTATTGTAGCAAAGATGCCAGAGGTCTTTAGAGAGATGTTTTCTCCTATTTCGAATATATTTTCGTTTTCATAAACAAAAGACAACTGAGTCGCTTGTACCACCACTACACGAGCAACTGCACCTGATGTTCCACCAATAAACTGCTCACCAACAACAACATTATTAGTAAAAGTATCAGTCTGATTTGTAACACTAATTAGTGGTAAATCTGGTGAGTTGGTATCATTTGATTCGAGAACTGCTAAAACACGAGTTACTTCTGGAACGTCTAATGATAATTCTTTATCTTGAACTCGTGTTCCGTAAACTGTACTTGTAGATAATCCATCTATAGTTGTTCCTGAACCAACTGATTCTGATCTATTTACAACTAAATCACTACATCTAACCAGAGATTTTTCTTTTGATACTAATTTACTTCTTCTAATTGCCACTAAAAGTTTTGCAGTTCTACTATTATGAGTTCCAGATAAACCAGAGATTGTAACTTGTTTTAATCCTGAATCAACAGTTACCATTGGTTCTAGAAGTTTTTCTACTACATTATTAATTTCTAAAACATAATTTGATGTACTGAATGGTTCAAAGAAAAGATTAGAAGTATCACCAGTGGTAATATCACTGATATTAAATGTAACTGAATTATTAGTAAAAGTTTTACTTATTTTTTTTCTGATGATATAAGAACTATCTAAAACGTTCATTGATGAAATATATCTATCCGCTAATTTTACTCTAAAACCAGGATTATCTGTTTCGTTTAAAGTTGGAATAAGAACCTTTAAATCAGTTGGTGTATTTGCTAGAATATCACCATTACATACTCCAGATACTGTTGCAACTCCCACACATGTGAAATTAGCACCATTTGCGTCAATTGCATTTACTTTTAAAAAACGAGGAACACCTGTATCAGAAGCAGCACTGTAACTAACAATATCACCAATTTTTACAACTGATCTAAAATCTTGAACTGCAGGCCCAGAAATAACTCCATTTGAAGCTACATTGAATTCTGCTGCTATCTTAAATATTTGTTTTTCACGATCTAAAACTGTATTTGCAGCAAATGTCGTACTACCAGCTCCTAATCCGTCAAAACTATGAACTGCTTTAATGTCCTCGAAAGTGTTATCTTCTATTGCAGATACACTATTACCCTCAGTAATACCATTAATAATTAATGGTTCATTAAGTTGAAACTCTCCTGTAACATCAGAAAGAACTAACACAGTTGTGTTGGTTATTGTAGATACTGAATATCCGACTGCTCCACTATATTTTCCTTCTACACGAGTATAAGAACCATAATCAGCGTCAATATTTTTTGTAAGTGTAAGACGTGTGTAAAGTTGAACATCGTAAACTGATAGATTATAAGTTGTAACCGCTACTCCTGTAGCAGTTGTTTGTTTATAATCATAAACTTTTGCAGTTCCAACTCTATCATCTGCATCAAATGCTCCATTAACAGCAGCCTTTTCTTCCGTTAGTCGATTACGCAAAAACTGAACTTGTTTAGTGGTATTGTTTGAAAAATCAATTTCTGGTGAACCAACAATATTTGTTACGTTCAAAGATTTACCCATTCTAATCGGGACACTTTGATTTTCGACTAATTTAGTTGTTCTTGGTTTTAAAACATCAATAGATGATGTAGATATTTTATCTACCTCGTAACCTCTTACATATGCCTTTCCTGAAGAAATTTGCAAACTAATTATATCATCTGCAGGTGTATTTCCATTTTGAGTTTGCTGAGTATCAAAATATATTCCCCTATTGCCAACTCTATCATTTAAAGATTCTCTGACATCTATAGAAAATGGTTTGATATAGTAATCTCCTGATTCATCATAAGTTCTTCTTGCTAACTCTTCTGCAAAAATATTATAATCTGTTTTAGTTACTATTTCTTTTACAATACCATTTTCTACTCTTAATAATTCAACAAAATCATCATCATTATTATCTGTTATGAGTTTTCTATGTAAAGTTGCAGATAATTTAAATCTATCTGCACCTGGTGCAGATTCGTTTGAAAATCCCTTCGCATTATCATACAAATCAGAATTAACAGATGAAGGCCCTACTGTTTCTTCTTTTAGTAAAAATCCAACTCGGTAACTAGGAGTATTTGTGTATTGATCTAATATGACAGTTGAAGAAACATTTTTTACAAAAAATCCACGAATAAAGTAAACACCTTCACTTACAGAAAATGCAGATCCAATTGATGTTGCATCAGAAACTATACACCTAGCAAATTGACTGTTTTCTACAATACTTGTATTTAAATAATTAAAGGTAGAAAGAGTTATTAAGTTTTCTCCATCTAGAAAAACTTTAGTTGTTCCGTCTGTACCTGATTTTGTATACTTAACATATAAGGTATCAAATCCATCAATCGATTCTGATGATGTTAATCTATTAATTACTGTTGCTTCGACTCCTGATGTTTCTCCTTGAATTTTTATATTTGCATCTGCTATAATTTTTGTATAATTACTAACTGGAATGTTTAAAAAATTTGGATCTATTTTTACTGCGTTGTACTGATTATCATACGATGTTCCACCAGGAATTATCATTGCTCCTTCTTTAAAGAAGTGTTGCCCAAATTTTTCAACTTGATTTTGGAGAATAGACTGTAAAGTAGTTAATTCTCTTGCTTGAACTGGAAATCCTGGTTTAAATAGAACTTTTTGATAGTTTTTACTATCGACAAAATCATCAAAATAAGGAGAAACGTTTAAATTAGTATTTTGTGGCATCTTTTTAGAACTCTATTACGATTTTTACTTCTTCTTTTTGTGAAGATGATCTTGATATTGGTGCCCTATTATCAACGTAGATAATATCACCAGAATATTTCTTGATATCTGGATCTGCTTTACCAGACACAAAAGTTTGACTTAAAGCAATGTTTTTTCCACTTGCGATTGAAATTGAGTCATCATTAAAACTACTATTAATAACTAAGTCACCACCAGTTCCTCCAGTAATTGGAGCTGTACTTGTTCCAACAAAATCAAGTTGTTTGTAGGAATAAGCTGCCAGTGTTGAAAAACCAACTGGTTGATAATATTTTAAAATACCAGTGTCTGGATTCCAAGAAGCAACATAAGCAACTGCAGTAGATCCAACCCCAATATTTTGGGTAATGAGAGCATTTGCAGAATATGTAACTGCAGAAGTTGTTGAAACTCCAGCTGCACCATTTGATGTTAAAGCTAAAGCACCTAAACTCGTAGCAGTCGTACTATTTAGAAGTGTAGATCCATTCTTTTCGAGAGGGTTTTTAATTATTCCAACACGAGAAAAATCATTACCTACAACATAATCTGGAGAATCAGTAACATTATTATCATATTTGGAATATAACATAACTCTATATCCACCAAGTTCACGATATATATCGGCACCATGACCACCTTTTGGTGGTATTACAACTTCAAACTGTGGTTGATTTACAGTTGATTCTGGAACTCCAAGTATAATATTGTTTCCATCATCACCAACATATGTGCCTGTTATAAATCTGAGATTTGCATATGTATAATTAGATCCCCCAACAACTGATACGGATTGCACAGCTCCTTGACTGATAACAACTGTTGCTGATCCACCGTTTCCATCTCCACTAATTGGAATTTGTGAAACTGTTCCTCCATCTGTTCCCCCAACACTGATGCCAGTTCCAGAATTTTTAACAACTATAGTTTCAATTTTCCCATCTACAGCAGCGTTTTTTATATTTTCATTTGTTGCATCTCCCCATTTTTTAGGAAGAGGAACATACTTTTCTGTTACGAATTTTACAATATCTGATGGAGATATACTATACAAGTATTTCCATACATAACCATCGGTTCCACCAGATGGTTGTGGGGCAGTATTTGTATGAGTTGGTTCTGTTGTTGATTTTTGTCCCAATTTGTTATCTGGATTAGCCCCATTGTTAATGCAAAGATATACTCTAAACTCTGATGTTACCACATAATAATTCGAAGCATACAAACTTGTAGAATTTGTTTGAGGGGTTAAATTTTCATCAATATAGTCATTTTTTCCAGAATAATTATTTCTATACATGTCATATATTGACCCTGTTTGCCAATTTATTCTTGGAATAATTCTTCTAACATCATCCGAAGTTACTTTTTTTAAAAATAACATACTATCATGATAAAAGTTTTCTTGAGCAAAACTATCGACAGGAGCAGGAACAGGACTTCCCCAATCTGCAAATCCATAGTTTTTAACTTGTGTATTTTCAGGTTTTGGGTGTGCTAAGAAAGTGTAATAGTTATTATTTCCAGTCGTGCCAATACCCACAAAACTGTCTACAAAAGTTTCGGCATTTAATATACGGTACTGGTCAGTGATTATTGCGGGCATTGATACTTACATTTTTTGATTATTTATACCTGTTATGTATAAGAAGTTTTCATAGGTAGAGTTCTTATTACTTGAGCTGAGGTTTCAATTCCAGTTAACCCATTTTGATTATGGAAAGTAAATGACTTTGAATCAAATTTTCTTGAAACATTAATAGAACCCCAACTGTATGTTCCATATTTAAATTTAGTTGTCAAACTTGTTGTATCTATACCCGCAATCGAATCAACGTTTGCAAATATTCTTATCATGGAAGATCCAACAGAAACATAATCTTCAGCAAAATATACATTATCTAGGAAACTATTTCCAACACCTACAGTTTCTGGCCCTGAAGATGTAGTTCTTATTCCAGTAACACCATCACCTATATGGGTGTTCTCAATTACAAAATAGTCGCCAGTGGTAATACCAGATTTTGATACCTTAAAATCCTCAGTGCCATTTGGAGCTCCATCTGGGTCATATATGTCAACATGTGGTATGATTTCAAAAAATAATGCAGGTTTTGTGGTATTGATACCAACAGCACTTGTTCCAATTCCAACCACAATTCCATAATCTCCATTATAAGTAACCTGTTCAATTTTCTCAACAACAGCAGTGGTTCCCAAACCAACTATGTTTATATCATTTTGAGTTTGTCCCAAATTATCAACTTGTTTGAATAACCAAGAATCTTTTACATAAATTTTACCATCAGTTGATGAAATTGATTTTATTATTCCAGTTGTTGGTGCTATTGATGGTTCTAAGTAGTTTCTTTCTTTTGATATACTTACACCATCAATAATTAAGTCTTTTGTTTGTTTTCTCCATACTGTCGGTCTATTAAAGTCAGCGTCAGTTGATATTCCGACTCCAGCATATGTTGTAGTTTCTACGGTATCTGATGCAATTAATTCATAAACCACTCGACTGTCTTGTCCAGACTGTTTTGCTAAAGTGATAACTGATTCATTTCTAATTCCATTAGTAATGCTAGAGTTAACAACACTATCATTAAAGTATTGTAACCTTAATTCATCTCCTGGTTTTATTGTTTCATCAACATCAACTTCAACAAAATCATCAGTTGAAGCAGTATAGAAATACATTTTGAATTTACTTCCAGATTTTGGTGGTTCTCTAAATGTTATTCTAGTTCCACCTTCAAACACGTAATCATTACCTGGTTTTTGTAAGATGTCATTAAGGAAAATTAAAAGATTATTTTGTAAAATTATTCCTGACCCCTCTGCAGCAACTATACTGTAATATTCTTTATTCGTAACTGTTCTAGTTATTAAGAATGATTTTCTAAATCCGTTAAATTGTGCACTAAAATCATCCAGTTCCAATAATTGACCAAAACACCATCCTGCAAATTTATCTTGGAATTTATTTTTTACAGTAATATTAAAAGCACTGGTGCCTATTCCAACTTGAAATGGTAAAGTAGTTAATTGTAGATTATCACCTATTTCATAACCCATTCCACGATCTGCCATATCAAATGATAAAATACTACCTCCAGTTCCAACAACTACATCAATAGTTGCTCCAGATCCATTTCCACCAGATAATGGAATATTCTTATATGGGCTTGGAGGTGCAACAGTAACAAAATTTATTCCTGTAGATATTCCTGTGGATGTATAACCACTACCTGGATTTGTAATTGTGACAGATGTAACTATACCAGCAGTTACAAACGCAGAAATTGCTGCACCAACTCCAGTTGTAGAACTTACAGAGACTAAAGGATTTGATAGATAACCATTACCACCACTAGCTATTCCTACAGACTGAATTGTTCCACCTGCAGAAACAACTGCGGTAAGTATTGCTTTTTTGGGAACTTGATAACCACTTCCAATGCCAACATCAAATTCATTAATTATTCCACCTTTAGGTAAATCTTTATCACTACTATTTCCTGTAAAATCAATTGTTTGTCCAGTTCCAACAATTTGATAATCAGATTTATTGATATCACCCACATCACCGTAAAAAGGTTTTTGGAATATATTATTAATTAATACTGCACCAAAATTAGTATTAATACCAGTTAACTGAACACCACTGGTTGTTAAATTAAATTTATCTGTAACTCCATCAAATCTATCAGATATATCATCTATAATTTTGTTACTACCATAATTTAATCTATAAAATGCTCTACCTGAAAAAGTAGAAAAAGTAACTATACCTGCATTTCCTGTTGGCCCATAAGGTGCTTCAGAAAAATAAAGTTTTCCTTCATTAACTCTATAATCACCTTTAACAACTGTAACTGCTGCTCCAACAGTATGTGCTGCTGCAACTGTTCCCATTTGCCCCCTGATTACATTTAAAGTAGTTGTTCCAATACCAACAGTAGACACTTTAATTATTTCATCTTCTATTCTAAACAATGATTTACCAGAAATCTCTGAAGTATCATTTAAAAATATAATATTAGTAGATATACCAACTTCAGTTGCTAATCCCACAGAAATTGCTGTTGTTACACCTAAAGGACTTTGAATCATATTATCAATACTGATTAAAGTTCTAATCGAAGCATCATCTGATGGTACTGAGAGTGTGTTAGTATTTGCTATTCCAACAACATTAGTAAATGATATAGCAACTCCAGCTGATGCAAAACTAGCAGATATTGCAACTTTAATATTATCTGCATCGTCTCTAATTACAAAAAGATTTGATGGTAATAAATTTGTTGCAGCAACACCAGCATTAACGTCTGATGTATTTGCAATACCAATTGGTGATTGTCCAAGATGTGGTTTGTATATTAATCTTTCACCACTACTAAAATTATGTTTTGAAAGGTTTATTTTATGTGTTTCCGTAGATACTCCTATGGATGGATTAAACTCTCTGTGAAATAGTGAGTTACCATCTGCAAAAACATTAAAAGTACTTATGCCGATAACACCTCCACCAGTGCTAGTCACTATTCCAGTAAATTGAGAACTTATATCATCTATCAAAAATACTTTATTAGTTCTTGATTCATTATAATCTGTTATAATTTTAGATTTAAATACAACTAATTTTGATAATTCTTGGTCATCAGTATCTTCGCTAACCATATCATAATAATATCTTTCATGAACGGATGCATTTTGGTCAATATCTATTGTTAAGTTTAACTCAGAATCAGATACTAAATTTTGTGTTCCTGATGTGTTAATACCTAAATTGCAAAAATTCTTAAATCCAGCTACATGATCTAAACTATTAACTGCATCACTCCAAGTACCGTATGGAACTGCACCTTTAATTGAATATGAAAATCTTTGATAGTAATCATTATCATGTATTCTCTGAATATCTAAATTTAATTTTCCAGTATCTGTCTTCCAGTTCTTTTGAATATTAACTAAACTATCTACATCTAAATCAAAATCAAATTTAAATTGATTAGTGACGGTACCTTTATTATTAGTTATAGAACCCACAATTTTTTCATTTTGACTAAAATTTCCATTAACACTAAAAACTTTTAAAGTTTCTGAAATTGGATCCCACCCATTTTTGGCCACTGTTCCTGAAATATTTTTACCATCTACTTTTACAATCTCATCATCCGTAAATACTGTTTCTTTGAAAATTGGTGCAAATGATGCTAAATTATCTTTTTTTATAACTCTACCAAAATTATTGTCTTGCTGATATGTTCCTCCAGTTGTTCCAAGACCAACCAAAGAATAACTAACAGATTCTTGCCCTCCAGTCGTAACAATTCCAGTGACTTTGAAGTAGGTATGATCATAATCACTTGAGTTAAATCCACCAGTATTGTCCGTTGTTTTTACATTTTCAACATATATTTGATCATTTATAGCAAATGGGAATTCCCCACCTCTATTATAAAAACCACTTTCAGAACCAGTATCTGGATTTGGTGCCCTTAAAGATAAAGTTACTGTTTTATTACTATCAGTTACAGCCCCAGTTACAACCACACCGTTTGAATTTACTGTTGGAATAATTCTAATATTCTCTGATAATCCACTATCATTAGTCAAAATTGAAACACTATTTACTGAAGTTCCACTTATAGTTGTTTGAGCAACTATATTTGGTTTCCCAACAACTAACACTTTTGGAGGACTTGTATAATTTAAACCACCTGAAGTAATTCCTATACTATCTAAAGTTAATACATTTTTTAACTTTAAAATCACATTGCTATCTGCTTTTGGTTTTAAAGTAGGATCTGGTGAAAACTCTAATCCTTGATTGATTACTTTAGTACTTTCAATTTTTCCAATATCGTCTGCTTCTACAGTTAAAACGGAATCTACACCATCTGTTGTTCCTATTGAGGTTATTAATGGTAATTCTCTAACATTAAATCCTTTATTTAAAATATTTACTGAATGTATTCCTCCAATCTCATTAGTCGATGATGTTGAATAAAAAGATGATGAAATACCTGTTGAGGTATATGAATTTGTTTCTGCTATACCAGTAGGATTAAATGTAAATGTATTAGTTCCAATTCCAATAACTTTGAATGATTTATTAAATTTAGAATCACTTAATACTATTTTTGAATAATCTGGAACTCTTTTATCTACGGAAAAATATAAAGTTTTAATAGAATTATTATTTTTACCTTCAATTTTATAGAAAAATTCAGATTCTAAAGAATTACCAACTAATATAGTAATTTTATCATTTGTTTTTGTAATTAAATCACTATTATATTTTGATTTAAAATTAATATCCTCATAAAATTCTATTTCATAATTATCCATACTTGAATCAGAAGTTTCAAATTCAACTGTATTATTTTTAAAGAAAGTTAATTTAGGATTAATTTTTGATATTTCATGACTTACTCCTCCAGTTGTGCCAATTCCGATATAATTATACGGAAAAATTGATAGATCATATGAATTTTCTGCTAATCTTATGGTATCTCTAGAATCTTTAACAACATAATAAACTCCGTTATCAACTAAGGGAGAAGCTGGAGTTGCTGAGTTATAAACAATAAGATCTCCTGTTTCAAAATCATGATCAGCAATTGTTATTTTTGACACTGTTGTTCCAATTCCAATCGCTGAATCTGTGAATGATAATGGATTTACCACTAATTTTCTAATATTTTCATTATATTTTAAATTAAAAGTTTGAATTACATTAGATGTTATATGTAATTTAAATTCATCATCTAAAGATAAAGCATGTTGTTGACCTGAAGTTGTAGCAGTTGCAACAGTTACTGTTCCATTTACTTTTCTTAAAGAACCAAAAATATTATCCGTAATTAACTCAAGTTTAAAATCATCTTGGGATACTGATCCTGTATTAGTTAAAATTTCTTTAAAAAATACATTTTCAGAAGTAGTGCTAATACCAAGAGTTCCTAATCCTACTTTTTCAGTGGATAATCCAACATATTCTGTATTAAATCTAGTACAGAAAAGTTTACTGAAATTTGAGAGATCAAATGAATTATTTAATAGTGGATCTTTTGTTGCAAGTATAGTGGATCCTAAAGAAACTAATCTAACTTCATCTCCATTTTTAAACTTATGATTTGGTAAGTATATTGCTTTTGCAGGTATTGATTTTTTAATAGATGTAATTCCCACATGGCCAACAACAAGATTTGATACTGATGTTCCAATTCCAACTGATTTCAATCCTTCAAAATATTTAAATTCTCCAAAGTCTGCATTTTTATTTTCAATTTTTTTCGATATCTGATATGTAAATTTATTTTCTAACTTTTTAACAACATCGCCTGCATTATGAGTGGATAGAGGTGATGTTTCATTATGCCCTCTTCTAACTCTATATCTATTATTAACATCATCATAATTAAGTATTAAAAATTGTTCTGTTCCGATTTCAACAACATCATCAATTTTAAATTTTCTAGTAATAGTTGGAGTGCTAAAACTTACAAACGTAGTTATTCCAGTTGCTGCATTATTTCCAATAGATTGAGATAAACTAGAAGTTAGTGTAGTAATACCAATAGTTCTAACCCCCTCTATATTTTTATAAAGAGTTGATGATATACCAGATATTTCAACGATATCTCCTGAAGATAGACCATGTGGTGAAGTAGAAAATCCTGTTACCTCATTATCAACTACTGAAAATATTAAATTATTAACAATAGTATTTGTTGTACCTATGGATATTATGTCTTTACCAATAACTTCATCAACTTTAGCTGATATGGACGGATCATTAAAGTTTATTTTATCATTAACTTTATATTTTACTCCAGATTGATTAACTTTAATATTTGTAATTTTTGAGTCTTTAATCCCATCTACACTAACTAATGCTTCTGAACTTAAAGAATCATCAAGAAGAGGATATCTTCTAAACTCATCATTTAATCCCAAATGAGTTACATTTCTTTTGTATTGTCCACTATTGAGAACTTTATCTAATTGTTTATTTTTATCATCGTAATTAAAAGGATCTGTCGCATTTCTATGCAAAAATGTAATGTAAGGAAAAGATGGATTTTCGGTAATATTGTTTATAGTTGAAAAATAAGCATATGTTCCATTAGGAAAGTCGGAGTTAGTTAAAAACTTTCCATTATGTTCATCCAAATCACCATTATTTTTATAAACATAGTCTTGAATAAAATATCCATTTGAATAATTTGATGGTCTTAAACCAGAATCATTAATAACATCAATTTCATAACTAGATTCCATAAAGGTAGTAATTCCAGCAGTGTTAACACCAACTGGGCCATATATTGGATTTCCATCATATGCCCAACCAACAATTTTTGAATGATTATCTGTTAGTTCATTTAAAGTTGAATTTAGATTATCTCTAAGTAAACGACGATATTTTTTAGGAGGATAAAAAGAACAAATTTTATTTCCATATATCAAAGATTTTGAATTTAATTGAACAAGTTGAGAATTATCTTCAGTCAAGTAAGCATTATATCTTTCTACAGAATTTATTTTCCATTCATGAATTTTAGTGGTAACAAGTTCCCCTGATCCAGCTGGTGTAACTCTTATTGCTGTGTTATTTGGATCATAACCACTTCCTTTTGAAATTATATTCACACCAGTTATTTTTCCATCAGAAATAACGGATTTTAATTCTGCAAGTGATTCAGATGTTCCTGATGTCTGACCAATTCCTATAACTTCAAGAATTGGTGGAGTGGTGTATTCGGATCCCTCATTTCCAATGTTTACACCCTCTATTTTACCGTTAGCAATGATAGGAACTATAAATCCGTCTCTTCCTGTTAATAGAGATACTTTTGGTCTACGTTCAAAATTTATAATATTTGTAACTCCATAACCAACTCCACCATTTTTTACAAAAATACCTTTTAACCCACCAATCACTTCAACTTCAAGTGATGCTTTATAGTAATCTGGAATTGTGGATGTATTACCAACAGAAACTTTACCACTAACTTCAATTTTGATATCAGGATATTTAAATGTATGAGTTCCAACTCCAACACTACTTAAGTTTACATATATTTTTCTATCATAATTTACGTTAGATATAGTTGTTGCTGTTCCTGCATTACTTAACTTAAATCTATCACTATCAATAATTGTAACTTTGTATGCTACTAGTGGATCCAATCCACCAATTTCATCATTAGTGGTGGAGTATTCTACAACATCACCATTCTCAAAACCATGATTTTTAGCGTAAATGTAATTATTAAATGTGTTTATACCAACAAATGTTTTAAATAAATCTTTTTTATCTTCTGGAGGATGTACTTGAGATAGTATTTCAATACGATGCTTAGAATAAGATGATCCAGAATTTATTACAGATACTCTATCAATTATATTTCTTATTTCTGTAGATTCAAAAGTATGAGTTTGATTTCCAAAATCAAAAAGATCTATTAATTTAGTTTTAGTTAAAGCTCTATCTTTAGTTATGGTTAAACTAAAAGAATTATCATCATGCTTTGCAATGAAATATTCTGTTCCTGAAGATAATCTATCAGTTGCAAATCCCACATTATTAAGGCCTTGATCAGTGGTAATACCTATTGGAGTTCCAGTGGCAATATAAGTTACCTTTTCTCCATCAGAAAATCTATGGTTTCCGATTATTTTATTTGTTGTTAGATCTAAATCAAAATCTGTATATGATCTTTTATAGACAAATCCTCTCATTTTTGCTTCACAAACCGCCCCACTTCCATTTCCACCTGTTATTCTTACAGATGGAGGTTCTGAATAATTAAATCCTGGTTGATTTACTACAACTTTTGATACTGTGCCTGAAAAACTAGGGATAGCTTCACATCCTGTACCACTATCATCTGTAATGGACAATGTGGGAGATTTAATTACATTGAAATTTTGTCCAGAGTTAGTAACTAGAATATCATCAATTTTTCCATAAAACACAGATTCATTTGAAATTGGTGAATGGTATTCAACACCATTTAAAGCAACTCCTACTGCACCTGTAATACTTGAATTGTTTTTTGAAACTTGAGGATTTTTATATATTCTTTTGAAATTATTTTGATTACTTAATTTATTACCATCATATAAGTTTGCAGGAGTTATGGTATGATTACCATTACCAAGTCCATCCCATTTAATTGGTTCAAAAGAATTATTATATAAATTTGGATAGTTTAAAGATATTCTAAAATTATTATTATCAATAACATTTAAATAATAATATCCACTCGACCCATCAACAAGTCCAGAGTTTGGTGATAAATTTAAATAAACCTTTTCTCCATTTAAAAAATTGTGATTGTTTATTGTAATTATATTTGCATTTGTACCGATTCCAGATGATGTAAAAGATTTTGATCGATTTGTAGTTTGAGTATCAAAAGATGGATATCCAGAGAAAGCAACATATGTGTTTTTATCTGCGTCCGAGAAAGAATTTTGTATATTTGAAAGAAGAGAGGAAATACCAAAATTTGAAGACACATAATTTAATTTCTTTTTAATTACATAATCACCATCTATAATTGGACTATTTTCTACACCACCATCTATTAAAAAAGTTTTTGAATCAATTATTTCTTCTATTTTTGCATTTTCTCGAACCGTTACACCCGTTTCTTTAAATTTAATATCTACTATATCTCCATTTTTTAAAAAATGTTCAGTTTTAGTTTCAAAAGTTGTAGATCCAGCTAAATGACCTTGAACATCAAGATAAGATAAGTTATTATATAACCAAGTATTAAATTTTTTATCACTTACATCATATTTTTCACCTAAATGTTTAACTCTAATTAAATCATCAAAATCAAAGTATTTTGTAAAGGAAGAATTATCAGATGCACCAGAAATTGATCCAACAATTCTCATTGTGCAAATTTTAGTTAAATCATTATTTTCATAACCATAAACAAAGTTTGTATCTATTATTGGATTAGATTCAAATAATGTTTTTGTGATACCACTACATCCAAAAAATTGATTACTTGATTTAGACGTATATTCTGCTAAAGCATACTCATTATCCGCATTAATATAATAAAAGTTACCAGTTTCACCAAATCCCACTGTAGAATCAACTGTTAAAACTTCTTTTGTTAAAGCAGTTTCAACTACTTTTGTTTTTGTAGATACTTTAAATTTATTAATTATTGTTCCTTTTGAAAAAGATATTTCATAATATCTTTTAGTTCCTAAAAATTTTGTATTTACGTTTGATACTGAACCACTTGCAGTTGGATTAGTAAAAGAATCTTGATATATTTTAACACCAACTAAATTTAAAGGATCACCTGATATTACTTCAATAACAATATTATCAGAAACATCATATTCAGCCTCTGATGGCATTATTGTTTGTTCGAATGGTTTGATAATTTCAACTAACTCTCCATACAAAACTTGAAAAAGAATTTGTAATGAGGAATCTGTTCCTTTTGAACTATAAAAATCCCTTGCTCTTGATAAAATATTCTCTATATTTAATCCATAAGAAAAATTTCTTCCTTCTAAACCTGGTAAAAAATTATATCTATATTTCTTATAAAATTGAGTTATAAAAACAAAACTTAAATTAATTACTATTGAACTTGCATCATGGGAAGATGCATTTGTATCGCTAAATGTTAAAAATTCGGGATTATTAACTGTCTCAATATTAGATATACCACTAAATCCACGAATACATCCAGTAAATGAAGTTTTAGTTTTTCCTGTATATGTAATAATTTCATCATCAATCTTTAAAAGTCCATATTTACTTGGAAATCCTGTTGTTTCATTTACATTAATTACATCATCATATGCATATATTATTGATGTTAAAGTGATAGGTGCAGCTGGATTTACAGTATTTGGTATAGGAATTGTTTGTTGTTCAACCAACGAAATGTCTGATACATTCTTGATATTTTTAAAAGACGCTAAATTATCAGCTAAGTATGTAGATCCATATTCATGCTCCTCAGATTCGTAATACTGAGTTAAAAACTCTATAAAAAGTGGATTATCTGCTTGTATGAAATCTGGTATTTGGCTACCAAGAATATTTGCAATTTTAACTTTTTTATCAGACATTTCTTATCTTGTATATTTTTTATTGCTAATAAAACTAGACGGTGGCATATAATTTGTTCCTGATACGTTTGAACCAGAAACAAGAACATCTTCTAATAAATTTAATTTACTGTTCCCTGTAGTATCTAGCACAATATAAAGGTTCTCTTTTGCAACAATATCATTAGACTCTGGAGTTACTTCAATTTCAATTCTATTTGATAAGGACGTAGATACTATATTTACTGGAAATAAATTTATTTCACCTTTACTGTAATCTATAGTACCTGCATTACTATTAATATAATTTATTGCACCGTCAACAAAAACAAAAAACTTTACAATTCCAGTTAGTTGATCACTATTTGGAATATCTGTTAGATAGACGATTCCATCAACTCCATCAATTCTAAATCCAGATGAACGAACATTAAATCCTTCCAAATCAGCATGAAATTTATTTCCATAACAAATCTCGTAAGTCGCTATTTGATTATAGAGAGGAATCATGTTTCTTCTTATCACTAATGTAGTGATATTAGATGTTATACCAGTATCAACTCTATCAATCTGTGATAGTAATTTACTATACTTTAATCTACCACCGAATGAGTTAATATCTGCAGATTTTGAATAAGTTTCAATTGAAGATATAATTCTGGATTGTAAATTTAACTTATCAGAAATAAATCCTGAATCATATGAAACAGTTGAATTGTACTCAACGTACAAATACATTAAATCGAGGAATTCCTGTTTGATTCCAGCTACTGTATATTTTTTTAAACTACTTTTAATATTATCTTTAACTATATCAGATAAAAATTCACCATTTTTTGGTTTAATTGTGATAAAAACTTTTCCAAACTCTGGTGGGTCAAGTTCTTCACCTCCATAGGCACTTACAGAATCAATATTTGGGTATAAAAAAGGTATTAGACTAGCATAGTCATTTGGTGTAACTGCCCTGTATTGTGACGCATAGACCCTTGGAGCAAGGTATTTTATGTTATCCACAGATTCTATCGAATCTCCGTTTTCCGACCTTTGTGTGGTTGTTAGAAGGGAAATACCATCTACAATAGTGGTTCCTATATTACTTGTCAATATACCAGAAAAATTAAAATTTGACGCACCATTACCATCTCTCCCATTCGTCACAATATAACTAACTCTTATTATTGCATCATTTCCTGGTTTTTTACCCATAATACCATCACCAAATAGAATTTGGTATTTTTCATCCTCAATTTCTTGAATTAAAAACAATCTAGACTCTGAATTTACGTCAAAAATATTTGTATAAGAGTTATATGTAAGAGATGATCCATTTTCTTCCACCTCAACACGAATAGAAGATGTATCAATGTTTGAATTTGGTAAAATAAACCTCTGATTTGTTTGAGAACTATCTATTCTAAAGGATTTTGTTAAGTAATTACCCTCATAAATTGAAATATTATTAAAACTTGCAATTCCGTTACTATTTGGATTAACTGTAATAGACTCTGGTATTGAAAATGTATAATTTCCACCCTCAACAGCTCCCAATGCAACTAAACCTGCGTTTAATGTAACATTAACTGCATTTTTTGTTGAAAGGTCAACAGTGAAACTTACTGTTGCAACCGCAGATTTCTTTGATCTAGGAACATAACCAATATTTCTTGCTAATGATACAACATTTTCACGTAGAGTTGCACTATCAATGAATGATTCATTGACAGCCATATTCGTATTATATGACGTTATATAAGAATTATATGCTAAAGTATCAATTAAAATTGAAAAATTAGACCCTTCGAAGTCAAAATCAGTAAAATTTGAGTTTGATCTCAAATAATTTTTGATTTGAGCCCTTAAAGTGTTAAAATCGAGGTTAGTAAACTGTGTAAATGACATTATACCCTAGTCGGTTGAAGTAAAAATTCGATATTTTGTGTTGGAAACGGTAATCCTGTAATTTCATACTCAATCCTTATCTGTAATTCATATGAATCAACTAAAGAGTCAATAATAACATTGCGTAAAGTTATTCTTGGTTCATAATTTTTAAGCAAAACATTGATTTCTCTCTCTAGAAATGATGCAATATCATCCAAATTTGTTTCAAATAACGAATTCTCGATTGATGTGCCTAATAATTCGTTAAAAAACCTCTCATTAAGACGTGTTCGACATAAATTGACCACTGATTTTTTGATTGCATCCTCATTCTTCAGCACAGTCACGTCATTTGTGACAGGATGCTTCGTAAATGACAAACTAATGTCCTTAAATGCACGAGAAATTTTAACTACCATTCAATTTGATATATTTTTCCTAATATATCTATAAGGGTTTTTTAATATTATGTTTATTTATTGGTCTTCCTTTAAAAATTGAGGTTTTTCCTCTTCTTTTTCCTCATAATAAACGTCTGCATCGTACTCACTGATCAATTTTCGACCAGATTTGACAAATTCTTGTGATTTATCCATTTTGATGACCATTTTTCTCTCCATTTTGATTTTATTTATCCCAATTCGGGTTCGTTTTCAATTTTTTTGCGTTCTTTGGCAGTTTTCCAAAAATAATTCTCTTCTGAACCCAGCCCATCACGATCATGACCATTTTCCACCTGATAATACACGGTTGAAACCTTAAAATCAGGAGTCTTAGGTGTCTCAGGAGTGATACTATTGTCATATATCCTCATTCTGTTGTTTGGATAGAGACAAAACTGCCCATTATCCAATTCTAAGAGGTTATGACTCTTATGTTCAGCTGGTTGTTCACTTGTTGAGTAGTCAATTGCATCTACATCTTGATGATAATTGTCTAAAGTGCAAATATATGTGCCTGTTTGAGTTCCATAGTCTCTTGTAAGCACTTCATAGTGCATTGAACCAATAAACTGCTTCTGTACTGCTACGACTCCGTAGTCCATACAATTCCAAAACTGTAGATTATGTAAGGTCATGTCTGGTTTTGGTGTCTCAGGGTCAGTTGTGAACGCAGAGATCGGCAATTTATCAAACATTGCAGCATAATCTGGTAGATAAGTCTCGAAGTAAAAGGCACGACCTGGTATACTCTTCGCAGATACCCATACTCCTTTTACAAACTCACCATGACCACTCTTATGGTCGGTTAGATATTCTTTTCTTACCCATACCTCATAGGAGGGTAAATTTGCGATTAAACAAGCCATTTAACTATGATGATAAACTTCGACGTAAGATTGACATTTTGGACAAGTAAAAGTGGAGAAGAAATCGTATTCCGACTCCTCTCCATCATTTATGTCTTCCATTGAATGATCGGCACCCCAGATCAACTCAGTGCCACAGTGCCAGCAGTTCATCTGCCTTGACCCCTGTATCTCTTCTTTGCCCCGTTACGACTCGTAGCAGAGTACTTACTATGTTTTCCTTTTCCTTGTCTTGTCTTCTTTGGGCGACTTTCAATTAATGAATCACCCATACTGAATCTCATTGCCATAATTAATAATTCCTAAACTT